>Ga0209415_10000567_pt1 | contig 68993 bp, 62 predicted proteins | sample PeaSoiSIISIP2007_FD_187696 | JGI IMG/M metagenome (GOLD analysis project Ga0209415, IMG submission 187696) | Peat soil microbial communities from Weissenstadt, Germany - SII-SIP-2007 (SPAdes) (version 2) | ecosystem: Environmental > Terrestrial > Soil > Wetlands > Peat | place: Germany...
GTTGTTACTACAAGTAGTTGAAGAGTATTTCATCCCCTCACCTTCATCCTCTCCCGGAGGGAGAGGGAAGATTTTCTGTGGGTCGGTGCAGCGCGAAGAGGCGCGGACAGAGTTTTTGGGCAAAGCCCCCTCAGGGAGAGGAACCCACAATCGACTGCCGCAAGTCTTACGGCTATCAGTGCCGAAAGAAACTATGCGCCGAACCAGGTCTCGGCAGCGATATCACTTTCCTGTCGTACACCCCAGGTGAAGCCCCACATTGACACCGCGGCAGTGCTGTGACAGCTGAGCGGCGCATGCACGCCGCCTTCTGCACCGCGCCGGGGCGCTTCGAGCTGCGCGACGTCGAGCCGCCCGTGCCGGGCGCCGGCGAGGCGGTCATCAAGGTGCGCAGCTGCGGCGTCTGCGGCAGCGATCTGCATTTCTTCCAGGGCAGCTTTCCCAGGCCGCCGGTGTGTCCGGGACACGAGATCAGCGGCGAGGTCGTGGACGTCGGCGCCGATGCCGGCGGGCGGCGCGCTGGAGACCGGGTCGCCATCGAGCCGCTGGTGGTGTGCCGCGAGTGCGCCTATTGCCGCACCGGCGACTACCAGCTGTGCCGCGACTTCCGCGTCGTCGGCATGATGCTCGACGGCGGCTTCGCCGACTACCTCCGCATGCCGGCGTACGCGTTGTTCCCGCTACCGGCGACCGTCGACTACGAAGTCGGCGCGCTCACCGAGCCGCTCGCCGTCGCGGTGCACGGCGTGCGCCTCGCCAACGTGCGGCTCGGCGATCGCGTCCTCGTGCTCGGCGCCGGCACCATCGGCCTGCTGTCGGTGGCCGCGGCCAAGGCGGCCGGCGCCGCCGAGGTGTGGATCACGGCGCGCCATCCGCACCAATCCGCCGCAGCGACGATGTTGGGCGCGACGCGCGTGTTCACCGGCAACGCCGCCGCCGAGCTGTCGGCCGCGGCGCACGCGGCGCTCATCGACGTGGTCATCGAGACCGTGGGTGGCGCCGCCGACACGATGAATGACGCCATCCAGCTGGTGCGCCCCGCCGGCTGTGTCGCCGTGCTCGGTGTGTTCACGACGCTGCCGGTGGTCAACGCGCTGTTGCTGGTGGTCAAGGAAGTGCGCATGGTCGGCTCGCTCACCTACGGACGGCCGGGCCCCCGCGCCGATTTCGACGTTGCCTTGCAACTGCTCGCCGCGCAGCCGGAGACCTTTCGCAGGCTGATCACGCACCGCTTCCCGCTGGCGGAGATCACCCGCGGCTTCGAAGCCGCCGCCGACAAGCGTTCGGGGTCGATCAAAGTGGCGATAGGAAGTGCTGAGTGATAAGTGCTGAGTGCTGGGTGCTGGGTGCTGAGGGAGAGGACCTCGCTTCGTCGTTGCCTTCACCGCCCGGTTCGCGATAATCCTGCTCTGTCTTCGAATACTCAGCACTCAGAACTCAGCACTCAGCACTGTTGTCGCTTCGGAGGTCGTCATGAGCACGAAAGAAATCTACGAGATCGGCGAGGTCCCACCCGTCGGCCACGTGCCGGCGCAGATGTACGCGCAGCTCATCCGCGCCGAGCGGTTCGGCGAGCCCAAGCAAGCGTTCAAGGTCGAGAAGGTCGCCGTGCCCGACATCAAGCCGGACGAGGCGTTGGTGTACGTCATGGCCGCCGGCGTCAATTTCAACAACGTCTGGGCGGCGCTGGGCTCGCCGGTCAACGTCATCGCGGCGCGACAGAAGGCGAACTACGATCAGAGCGACTTCCACATCGGCGGCAGTGACGCCTCAGGCATCGTCTACGCCGCCGGGCGCGACGTCAAGAACATCAAAGTCGGCGACCACGTGGTCATTCATTGCGGCGTCTGGGAGCGCGACTGCCCGGCGGTGAAGGCCGGTGAAGATCCGATGTTCGACCCCTCGTTCAAGATCTGGGGTTACGAGACCAACTGGGGCAGCTTCGCGCAGTTCACCAAGGCGCAAGCGCACCAGTGCATGCCGAAGGCGCAGCATCTGACCTGGGAAGAAGCCGCCGCACCGACGCTGGTCGGCGCCACCGCCTACCGCATGCTGATGGCGTGGCCGCCGCACACCGTGCGCAAGAACGACGTCGTGCTGATCTGGGGAGCGTCCGGCGGGCTCGGGTCGATGGCCATCCAGATCGTCAAGGCGCAGGGCGGCGTTCCGGTGGGCGTCGTCGGCGACGACCGCAAGATCGACTTCTGCATGAAGCTCGGCGCCAAGGGCTGCATCAATCGGAAGAGGTTCAGCCACTGGGGCGTGATGCCGCACTGGAAGGACAACGAGGCCTACAACAAGTGGGCGGCCGGCTGCCGCGCCTTCGGCAAGGCCATCTGGGACATCGTCGGCGAGCGCCGCAGCCCGCGCCTCGTCTTCGAACATCCGGGCGAGGACACCGTGCCGACGTCGATCTTCGTATGCGACAGCGGCGGCATGGTGGTGATCTGCGCCGGCACCACCGGCTACAACGCCGTCGTCGATCTGCGCTATCTCTGGATGCGGCAGAAGCGCTTCCAGGGCTCGCATTTCGCCAACGACGACCAGGCCTACGCCTTCAATCAACTGGTGCTCGACGGCAAGATCGATCCGTGCCTGGCGCGCACCTTCAGCTTCGACGAGATCCCGCTCTGCCACCAGCTCATGCACGAGAACAAAGCGCCGGAAGGCAAGATGGTGGCGTTGGTCGGTGCGCCGAAGACGGGGATGAAATAAAACTCCCGGCCGTGGGCAAGTACGAAGATCTCATCGCCGGGGAAGACGGGTTGCCGGCGCTCACCGGCCGCGCCTGGGTCTTCGGCGATCGCGTCTCGCGGCAGCAGTTACTGGCCGATGCGCACCTCCGCGATGACGCGGTGGCGGCGGCCGCACACGTCTTCGCCGCCGTTGATCCCGACTTTGCCCGCACGGTGCAACCGGGCGATTTCATTGTCGCCGGTCTCGACTTCGCCGCCGACGTCACGCAGCGCATCGTGCCGGCGGCGCTGAAGCGCCTCGGCGTCGCCGCGGTGATCGCGCGCTCTTTCGGACCCTTCTTTCTGCGCCACGCGGTCAACGCGGGCTTGGCGGCGGTCGTGGTCGAAGAGACCGGCGCGATCCGTCCCGGCGATCGCCTGCGCGTCGACGTCGAAGCGCACATCGTCGCCAACTTGAGCTCCGGCGACCGCTACGTGATCCGCAACCTCGACGACGACGCCATCGCCATGCTGCGTGAGAGCGTGGCAGCGTGGGAGCGTTAAAGTGTGAGAGAGTGAGAGTGTGGGAGCGAAGGGCGGTGGAGTCACGCTGCCACGCTCCCACGCCCCCACTCTCTCACGCCCCCACGCTCCCACGGCCCCCGTAGCCTCGACCGCGACGCATCTGCTAGAGTGCGCGCGTTATGCCTGTTGCGTTTCCGGGGCTGCGCTGGCACGAGGAAGTGGACGTCGGCATCGTCGGCGCCGGCGGCTGCGGCCTGACGGCGGCACACGCGGCGGCGCAGGAAGGGCTCACGGTCGTCGTCTGGGAGAAGGCGGCCGCGGCCGGCGGCACCACCGCGCTGAGCGCCGGCCTGATTCCCGCCGCCGGCAGCCGCATGCAACGCGACGCCGGCATTTTCGAGAGCGGCGAAGACTTCGCGCGCGACGTCCTGGCGCGCAACGGCGGCCGCAGCGATCCGCTGCTGACCGGCCGGCTGTGCGACAGCTCGGCGGCGCTGGTGGAATGGCTGGCGGATGCGCGCGGCATCCCGCTCGAGCTGGTCAAGCACGTCGGCGATCCCGGTCACTCGCGCCTGCGGCTGCATGCGCCGCCGTCGCGCAGCGGCCGCGCCCTGATTGATGGTCTGCTGCGGGCGGTCGACCGGCGCGGCATCAGCGTGCGCCTGGCGACGCCGGCCATGCAACTGTGGACCGACGCGGATGGCGCGGCGGTCGGTGTACAAGTGAAGGCACCGCGCAGGAGCCCGGCGAACATTCGCTGCCGGAAGCTCGTCCTGGCAAGTAACGGGTTCGGCGCCAATGCCGAGCTGGTGGCGCAGCACTGCCCCGACGCCGTCGGGTTGCCCTACGCCGGCGCCGCCGGCGGCAGCGGCGATGCGCTGGCGTGGGCTGCGGACGTCGCCGCGGCAACGCGCGACCTCGGCGCGTTCCAGGCACACGCGTCGCTGGCAGTCGGCTCGAACCTGCTGATTCCGTGGAGCCTGGTCACCAACGGCGCGCTGCTGGTCAATCAGCACGGCGAGCGCTTCGCCGACGAGTCGCGCGGGCCGGCGGCGCTGGTCTCCGCGGTGCGCGCGCAGCCCGGGCGCATCGCTTACGAGATTTTCGATGCGCGCGTCCTCAAAGCCGTGGCGGCGGACGATCCGCACTTTGCCGGCGAGGTCGTGCCACGCGCCGTACGCCGCGCCGACGAGCTGGTCGGCCTGGCCAAGCAGTTCGAGATCGACGCGGAGCAGCTGGCCCTGACGGTTGCCGGCGCCGCGCCGGCGCCGCCGTTCTACGGCATTCGCGTCGCCGCGGCGCTGCTACAGACACAGGGCGGGCTGGCGATCGATTCCAGCGCGCGCGTCGTGCGTGCCGGCGGCGGCATCGTGCCCAACCTGTACGCCGGAGGCGGCGCCGCCGGCGGGCTGTCGGGACCCGCGGGTGACGGCTACTTGCTGGGCAACGGCCTGCTGTGCGCGCTCGGCTGGGGCAAGATCGCCGGCGAGCAAGCGGCGCACGCAGTGCTGGCGGAGCGTGCGCGGGCCACGCAGGCTGCGATGTCGGCGGCCGCCGGCGAAACCGACGGCGAGCCGACGCCTTGATGCGCCTGCAACGAATCTCTTGAATCGCCGCTCCCGGCGCGGGATACAGTGCCGACCAAATGGGTTGGACTCCACGAAATCCCCAGGAGCAGAGTCAAAGGACCTTATGAGGGACTGCAGTTCATTCCACATCATCGACGGGATACGACACCCGCTGGTGCCGCTGCGCCGGACCATTTCCCTGACGGCGACCTTTTGCGGGGTTGCGTTGGCCTGTGCCGCCGCGGTGTCGGCCGCGCCGACCGAGCACGCATACCTCCTGAAGACAGGGCAGACGCAGTGTGACCAGGGAACGGGCACGCTCGGCGCCTGTCCGGGCTCTCCGGACGGGCAGGAGGCGGCGCTCTCGAAGGGAATCGCCCGGCAATATGTGGACAACGGCGATGGGACGATCACCGACTTGAAGACCGGGCTCATGTGGGAGAAGCTGTCGCGCGACGGCAGCATCCACGACTACGGCAAGTCGTACGACTGGTATAACGCCATCAAAACAAAGATCACCGCGCTGAACAGCGGCAAAGGCTTCGCCGGCCACACGGACTGGCGGCTGCCCAACGTGAACGAGCTGCACTCGCTGATCGACTACGGCCGGCAGCAGCCCGCCGTCGATCCGATGTTCAACAAGGGCTGCACCGTGGGCTGCACCGCAAAGAAGTGCGGTTGCACGCAATCTGGCTACTACTGGTCATCTACAAGCGATGCCGTCAAGCAGAACGGTGCGTGGCTGGTCGGCTTCGCGGAAGGCTATGTCGGCGCTGTTTACAAGGATCGCGTCATGTTCGTACGTGCGGTGCGCGGTGGCCCGTGACCGGTGACGCGAGCATCCGGGGCTTTGATACCTGATGCTCTATCCCGCCGTCCGGCCGCTGCTCTTTCGTCTCGAGGCTGAGCGGGCGCACCGGCTGGTCTTCGGCGCCTTGGTCGCTTGCGAGCAGCTGCTCGCTCGACGCACCCGTCCGTTGCGAGCCTGGACTCATCCGGCGCTGGCCCAGGAGCTGTGGAGCATCTCGTTCCCCAATCCGGTCGGCTTGGCAGCCGGGTTCGATAAGGACGCGCGGGCCCCGCACGTGTGGCCGCTGTTGGGCTTTGGGTTCGCCGAGCTCGGCACGATCACCGCCGTCGCGCAACCGGGCAATGCGCCGCCGCGCCTCTTCCGCCTGCCGCGCGATGCGGCGCTCATCAATCGTCTGGGCTTCAACAACGCGGGAGCCGCCGCCGTCGCAGCGCGCTTGGCGCACCTGTTCCACACCGCGCCGCCGGGCATCCCGATCGGCATCAACATCGGCAAGTCGCGCGTCACGCCGCTCGATCAAGCCGCCGGCGACTACGTGTCGAGCCTGCGGCACCTCTTCTCCTTCGCCGCCTACGTGGTGATCAACGTCAGCTCGCCGAACACCCCGGGCTTGCGCGACCTGCAAGCCGAGGACCAGCTCGCGGCGCTGCTTGACGTGTTGACGACGGAGAATGCGGCGCTGGCACAGGCGCAGCAGCGGCCGCCGCGGCCGTTGCTGATCAAGGTCGCGCCCGACCTCGCCGACGACGCGCTGGCGGCCGTCGTGCAGGTGGCACGGAAAAACGGCGCCGCCGGTCTGGTGGCGACGAACACCACCATCCGGCGCGACGGTCTCAGCACGCCGATCGACGAAGCCGGCGGCCTGAGCGGCGCGCCGCTGCGCGCGCGCGCCACGGCGGTGATTCGCACGCTCCACCGGCACGCGGGAGCGGCGCTGCCGATCATCGGCGTCGGCGGCATCTTCACGGCGCACGACGCGTACGCCAAAATTCGCGCCGGCGCGTCGCTGGTGCAGATCTACACCGGCATGATCTACGAAGGCCCGTTGCTGGCACGCCGCATCGCCGCCGGTCTGGTGGATCTGCTGCGGGCCGACGGCTTCACGCACCTGCGCCAGGCGGTTGGAAGGGACGCGTGACCGGCGTGCGGGTCACGCAGCAGCATGCACGATCATGACTGAAGGCTCGATCCTCCGCGACCTGGTGGTGCTGTTCGCCGCGGCCCTGCCGATCGTCGTCGTGTTTCAGCGCCTCAACATCCCGTCGGTGGTCGGCTTCCTCATCGCCGGCATCGTCATCGGCCCGCACGGCATCGGGCTCATTGCACAGAGCGCCGAGGTGGAGAGCCTCGCCGAGCTCGGGTTGGTGTTGCTGCTGTTCGTGGTCGGCTTGGAGCTGTCGCTCAGCGAGCTGACGCGGGTCGGGCATGCCGTCTTCTGGTCCGGCGCCTTGCAGGTGCTGGTCACCGCCGGGGTTACCTGTCTGATCGCCCGCGTCGCCGGGGTTGTCGCTCCCACCGCGGTGCTTTTCGGTTTCCTCGTGGCGCAGTCGAGCACGGCCATCGTGCTCAAGGTGCTCGGCGACCGCGGCGAGATCGACGCGCCGCACGGGCGGATGGCGGTGGGCATCCTGCTGATCCAGGACCTCTGCCTGGTACCGATGATGCTGCTGGCGCGGCTGCTGGCCGCCCCGGCGTCGGCGTCGTGGCTGGCGGTGGCGGCGGTGCTATTGCAGGCGGCGGTGGCCGTCGCGCTCATCGTGTTGGTGGCACGGCTGTTGATGCCGGCGGCACTGCGGTGGATCGTGCGCTTGCGCAGCCGCGAGCTGTTCACCGGCGCCATCGTCTTGTTCTGCGTCGGCACGGCGTGGTTGGCGTCGCAGTTCGGGTTGTCGCTGGCGCTCGGCGCGCTGATTGCCGGGTTGGTGATCTCGGAATCCGAGTTCAGCCATCAGGCCGTGGCCAACATCCTGCCGTTTCGCGACGCCTTCAACAGCGTCTTCTTCATCTCCATCGGCATGCTGTTGCACGTCGATTTCCTGGTCGCTCATCTGCCGGCGTTGCTGGCGGCCGGCGCGGGCGTCGTGATCTTGAAGGCGTTGGTAACGGCGGCGGTGAGCGTGCCGTTTTACGGCTCGGCGCGCGTGGCGATCATGGTGGGGTTGGCGCTGGCGCAGATCGGCGAGCTGGCGTTCGTCCTGGCGCGCTTCGCCGTGCCGGCGGGTTTGTTGACCTCGACGCACTATCAGGTGTTCGTCGCCGTCGCGGTGCTGACCATGCTGGCGGCGCCGTTCCTGATCAACGCCGCGCCGGCGGTGAGCTACGCGCTACGCTCGATCCTCGGCGGCGCGCCGCCGGAGGCGGAAGCCGAGCGCGGGCCGATGCGCGACCACGTGTTGGTCATCGGCTACGGGCTCAACGGCGAGAACCTGGCGCGCGTGCTGCAGGAGACCGGGTTGCCGCATCTGGTCATCGAGCTCAATCCGGAGCGCGTCGACGCCGCGCGCGCCGCCGGCAAGCCGGTGTTGTACGGCGACGCGACGCGCTTGGAAGTGTTGCGCAAAGCCGGCGTCGCCACGGCGCACGTCATCGTCGTGGCCATTTCCGATCCGGTGGCGACGCGGCGGATCGTCGCGTTGGCGCGCCAGCGCAATGCGGGCGTGCCGCTCATCGTGCGCACGCGCTACGTCACCGAGATGGACGAGCTGCACCGTCTCGGCGCCACCGAAGTCATTCCGGAGGAGTTCGAGACCTCGGTGGAGATCTTCGCGCGCGTGCTGCGCCGCCTGCGCGTGCCGCGCAACGTGATCACGCTGCAGGTCGATTTGATCCGCCGCCAGGGCTACGGCATGCTGCGCGGGCTGGCGCTGCCGCGGCAGACCTTGGACCAGCTCACCAACATCCTCGCCGCGACGACGACGGAAACGTTCATGGTACCGGCGACGTCGCCGGCGGCCGGAAGCTCGATTCGCGCACTGCAGCTGCGCCGCAACACCGGCGTGACCATCATCGCCGTGGTGCATGCGGGTCAACCGTTGACCAATCCATCTCCGGACGTGCAGATTCACGCCGGCGACATCCTGGTGATGCTCGGCAGCCACGCGCAACTGGACCAGGCCATGCAGCAGCTCGGCGGCGAGTCGGCATCCGGGGGGGCCTCCACATGATCGGCCTACTGCTCGGCATCGCGGTGCTCGCCGCGGTCGTGGCGGCGGGTGTGCGCCGGTGGCAACGCAGCCGGGCGCAAGGGCGTCGGCCGGGCGCAACCATCCATCGTCCGGTTGCGGTCAGCCGTTTCGATGAGATCGACGCCGCCGTTCAGGGCCGGGCCTGCTGGTGCGGCGGCCTGTTCGTGGCTTCGGGAGAGACGTCACGCCGCATCGGCGAGCGCCGCTTCCGCATCGTGCGGCTGGTCTGTAATCAGTGCGAGCGCGAGGAGCTGACGTACTTCGACGTGACCGCGGTATTTCACTGAAGGCCGGCGACGGGCGCATCGGCGTCGCGGCCGTTCCCAGCGTGTGCCGCATCGGCCTCACGGTTCCGTACACCATGGTGCAGCAACGCGATGTAGGCGGCAGACAACGTCTGATGCAGCTGGATCGCGGCGCGGCACCGGCCATCGTCGGTCGCCGACGCACCGTCGCACACCGTTTGTGGAAACGCGTCGCGTGCCGTGTACACGGCGCGCGAGCCGATCGGCCGGTAGATCACCGGAGCAGCGTGCACACACGACGTGGCGCGGCAATAGGCGCCGTCGGTGAGCAGGTCGAGAATGACCTCGGGCAAGGCGAACTGCGGTACGATTCCGAGCGGCACCGTCTGCCGAGCACGACGAACGATGAGCGGTGTCGCCCGCGCATCCAGGCGGTCGGTGCCGCCGCTTTCCCAAAATGCGGTCGTCCCGGGTGGGCCGAGCCGGTACCCGCCGTCGCGGAATCCCTCACCCCAGACGCCCAGCGGCGGTAAGTGATCTCCGTACGCGACGACGACGGCATCGGGATCCCGCGCCTCGATGGCCTCGATGAAATCGGCCACCGCTGCGGAGTCGTAATACGCCGCATTGGCGACCTTGACGGCCCACGAATCGCCGGCGAACACGGCGCGCCGCAATCGCGGGTTGAGGTCGAGTGGAATGTGCCCGGAATAGGTCACGACGTAATCGAATATCGGTCCTTCACGGGCGCGGGCGCGTTCGATGCGCGGCAGCGTCTGCTGAAACAATGCGGCGTCCGACAGGTACCGGCCGTCCAGATCCGCCAACTCGAAATCCGCGTCGTAGTAGCGTTCGGCAAAACCGAGCGCGACGTAGGCACGGCCGATGTTGAAGAACCTTGGTGGCGTCGGCGCGCTGGCAAGGGTTCGATATCCGTACCGCTGCAGCAGCGCCGGCAGGCACGGCATCGCCGCTCCCGTGAAAGTGGCGAACTCGATGCCGGCGAGACTGTACGCCGGCACGCCACACAGGACCTCAAACTCGGCGCGCGCGCTTTGGCCGCCGTACGTCGGCGACAGCGCCACACTGCGCCCCTCCTGCAACCAGCGCCGGAAGCGGCCGTCCAAGGGGTCGAAAGGAAACTGCACGGTGCGGAAGTTGAGCGGGTCGATGAAACTCTCGAGATGGATGACATGGAGGTTCCGGCTCGGGGGCGCGAGCGTGGCGAGCACCTCCGGACGGATGACGCCGGTGGCGCCGGCGTCAATCGGCTGCGCCAGCAACCGTCGAATCATCACCGCCTTGGCGAGCTGCCGTGCCACCGTGAACAGCGGGCCGTTTCGCCATATTTCCAGATCGGGGTTCCAGGTGATGTCTGGGCGCACAGCGAGCGAGAGCGACTCGACTATGTCCGGCACAGTCAACGTGGCGGCCGCGAACGCAACGAGCGGCAGCAGCAGAAGGCCCGCCTGACGTGTCCCCGGCCAGCGCAGGTTGCGCAACAGCCCGACGCTCAACGCGAGCGCAACGGCAACCAACGCCGCGCCCCACCCCGGCGACAAGACCGCAACGACCTCTCCGAGTGACCGCAGATCGTACAAAGTGAAGGACTCCTGCAGGATGACAGACTTCGCGAAGCACCCGCCGTAGAACGCCAGCAGCACTACCGTCCACAGGATCGCCGCCCGTCGTGGCCGATGCTGAAAGGTCAGGGCAACCATCGAGAAGTAGCCCACCAGGGCGACTTCGATTGCCAGTCCGGGACGCAGCCATCTGTCGAGGATGACGCGGCTCGCGATCAGCAGAAACACCGTGCCCAGACCGGTGGGAAGACAGATCCAGCCGTACCGCGCGATGGCGTGTTTGACTCGGCCTGGCACGCGATGCATGTCGGCGCAATAGCTCGGAAAGTCAACGGCCGGATCGTCCACCGCCTGGCTGCGACCCGCACCGATCGTGCGGCCTGGAGATGACCCCGAAGATCCGGCAGCGCCTGCCGCTATGGGATTTCGTAGATGCGGATCTCCTCTCCCTCGTGGGCAGGGGAAGGATCAACTTGATGCAGTAACCGTCCCTTGGTCAAGAGAGCCGAGTAGAAGGCGGCCTCGACTGGGTACCGCCGGGGGTCGGCGAGGTAGTTCCCATACATGAGCTTGCTGGCAACCAGATAGTGATATCTATTCATTGAGTAGTACTCCAACGTCTTCACCTTGGACAGTCTCGAGATCGCAAACTCGAAAAGGTCGTGTCCGTCTTCCCGATTGAGAAACGTGCCCAGGCCCACCAGCCCATGGGTACGCGGCGGCGGCAACGTTTCCCATTCGTAGGCAACGCGCGCGCCGGGAGGCAGGTTGGCCTCCACCCACTGGCGGGCCAGGACGTAGGTACTCGGATTGACCCGCAGCTGGTTCGTCTGGACGATCTGGCGCAACGGCCCCACGGCCATCAGCGCGACGAGACCCACCAGGGCTGCGGATTGCGCCAGTCGCGGGGCACCGACGTGTCCTGACACGTAGACGACAAAGGTTTCCAAACCGTGGGCCGCAAACAACGCGAACACCGGGAGCACCGGAATCAGCCAGCGCACCCAGTGGAGCGACGACACACTGATCCCGCACAAGAAGATCGCAGCGAACGACAGCAACAGAATCTGTGGGAAGCGGCGCCGCCACACCACGAGCGCGATGCCGACAAGCGCGGCGATCCGCTGCGGCCAGTTCAGACTCGACGGCAGGGCGGCAGCGACGTACCAAGAAAGGTTACCAAACGGAGACAGGCCATCGGCGCCGAAATGCGGCTTACCGAATTGCAGCCCGACGTCCTGCATCACGGTCGCGAAATCGAGGAGGAAGTATGGGGTGCAGAGCAGAAACCCGGCGGGAACTGCGGCGAGTCCAACCATGGCTTGCAGCGCTGCCGCCGTCCGTTGCTGCAGCCGTGCCCGTAACTGCCACAGGATCATGGCATCCGCAATCAGCAAGGTGGCTACCAGGGTGGCTAATGGGTACTTTGTTCCGATGGCCAGTCCGATGACGCCACCGGTTATGACCTGGTTCCGTATGCTCGGGCCTTCGAGAAGTCTGAGACAGCACCACAAGCCGAGCATGCAGAAAAACATCGATGCGCTGTTGGTGGTCACGCGTTTGTCGAACAGCTCGCCCGGCTGGAGCACGGCGAGCAGGGTGCCGATCAGCGCCGTGTCGGCGTCGAACGCCGCCCGGCCCACGGCGTCGATCACCGGCACGCTCAAGACCGCGTAGCCGACCGTCAACAGCCGACTGATCAGCAGGAAACCGCTGGGACTTGCGTCAAACGCGGAACGCACCTGTGGCCCCGCATGCACCCAGCTGCCATCATGGGCGGCGGCATTCCAACAGTGGTACGCCGCCGCCAATGGGTAGACGAGCGTCGAACCCGGATATGCGAATTGATGCGGATTCGGATCCCCGGTGGCCGCGATGCCCAGCGCCGGATGCACGACCCATGTCATGTCGTCGGTGATGTAGGGCAGATCACGCCGAATGCCCCACAGGTGCAGCGCCAAGGCGACGCCGGCGACGCCGAGGAGTAGCCAGCGCCTGGACGGCCGCACTGATGACCGAAGTGCAACGTCGGCGGTGCTCACAGTGCCGATCTGCGGCGGCGCGGGCGGCTTGACCCGCGCTGCCGGCGGCGGGCCGACCTGATCGGGTCGGCGCTTGCGGCGCGTTGCTCTCGAAGAACGCGAAGGTGGCATCAAGCGCCCTCTACCGTACGTGCGCGCCGCTTGGCAAACGTACCGCGCAAAGCCTGACTACTTCGACACGAAACAGACGACACACCGCGCCGGCGGCGCCGCCTTGCTTCGGCCCGCCCCTGTGGTAAGGCCTGTACCGGTCCAGGAGCGGTCTCGCAGCCTTGAGCACGCACACACCTTCATCCGATGTCGTCGTGATCGGTTACGGCTCGCTGATGAGCGGGTTCGGCTTGCTGAACTTTGGCCGGCTGCGCGTCCGCGCCGCGGCGCGCGTCGCACTGCAGAACGCGCGCCGCGGCTTCGCCAAGTTCTCGCAACACGGCGATCGCTTCGCACTGGCGCTCGAGCCGATGCGGCACGACCAACCGATCGAGGCGCGCACGTTGCCGCCCGATGCGCCGGTGTCCGCCGACCTCGAAGGCATCAGCCTGCTCGTGCCACCCAACGATTTCGGCCGGCTGTGCGACCGCGAAGGCTACAGCTCCGGCGCCGTGCAGCGCCTGCGTCAGGAAGCCGCCGCCCGCCGGGAGGATCTCGGTGCCTACCTGTGGGCCATATTCGCCGACGCCGGACACGAGATTCCCGCGTTCCGCCAGGAGCTGTTCAAGTTGGTCGGCTACACCTCGCCGCACTACGTCCCGCACCCGGTGCGTCTGGACGGAAACCGTTTCGCCGTCACCTTCCTGGCGCCGGGCCGTGAAGGCAGCGGCTCGGAGCGCGTGGTGCCGGTCAGAGTGCGTACCGGCAACGACGCACTGCTCAGCGCGCCCGAGGCGTGGCGCCGCAAGCCGAATCAATCGCAGCTGCAATACTTCGCCACGTGTTTCCTCGGTGGCCTGCACGGCATCGGTGTGCAAGACTTGCTGGCGCCGTTGGCGGAGGAGCGCGGGCTGGCCGACCGCTTGCGCCGCATCATCGCCGGCGAGCAGCCGCACGAGCTCGCACGCTTCCTGGACATGACCGGCCTCGATCATGCCGCATACTGGAACGCCTTCGGACCGCCGACACAGAGTCTGCGGCGCAGCGGGCTGGAGCAGTTTCTCAGAGCCGCCGGCGATCGCACCGCCGCACAGCCGGGAAAAGTATGAGCACGCAATCGTTCAAAGTCCACGTGACCAAGGACTACCTCAAGTTTTCCGCGGCGCACTTCATTGCCTACAAGGGCTTTCGCGAAGGTTTGCACGGCCACAACTACCGCGTCTCCGTCGACATCGAGGGCAGCTTGGGACGGCAGGGTTACGTGGTCGACTTCGGCGTCGTGAAGCAGATCACCCGTCAGGTCTGCAACGCATTGGATGAGAAGATACTGGTGCCGGCGCAGAGCGACTGTCTGCAGATCCGCGAGGAGCACGGGCAGGTGATCGTCGTGTACGAGCAGGACGAGTTCCGCTTTCCGCGCGGCGACGTGGCCCTGGTGCCGATCGTACACAGCTCGGCGGAGGAGTTGGCACGCTACCTGGCCGGCGAAATCCGCCGCGAGTTGGCGACGCGCGGCACCGCGGACATCAGCGCGCTCCAGATCGGCGTCGAGGAGACGCCGGGGCAGGCCGCCTACTTTCGGGAAACAACATGAAAGCATTCGGAGGCTGGAGGCTGGGGACTGGCGGCTGGCAACCAAGAACCGTTGTCCTCATGCTGATCGCCGGGCTGTGCTGCACCGCGTGCAACGCCAAGCTTCCCGAGCCCGAGTCGGACGGCGCGAAGCTGTACGCCGCACGCTGCGATACCTGCCACCGCCTCTACGCGCCCAGCATTTTGAAGTTCGAAATGTGGAAGATCCAAGTCGAGCGCATGCAAGGCGAAATAGTACGGCACGGCCTCCCGCCGCTGAGCGAGGTGGAACGCAGCACCCTGCTCGACTACCTGCAGCGCCACAGCAGCTAGCGAACGTGTCATCATGAAAAGGAACCCACTGGTCGAGGTGAGCTTCAGCGCGCGCCGAGCGGCGGACGCGCCGGCAGAGGTGCTGGTTCTGGCCGACGGCGAGCAATGGAAGTCGGGCGCCGTTGCCCTGCTGGACGAGCGCATCCGGAGAGACCTGATCGCCGAGGTCGGTCACCAAGGCTTTACGGGCGCGGAAGGCAGCGCAGCAGTGTTCCAAACCCACGGCGCCCTCGCCGCCCGGCATGTCCTCATGGTCGGTATCGGCAGCGCGGCGGGAGCGTCACCGTGGCATCGGCTGGCGGATACCGTGGTGAGCCGGGCGTGCGACCTGAAAGCGAGCAGTGCAGCGGTCGCGATGCCCGGCAATGCCCCCGCGGCACTGGAGGCGCTGGTCGAGGGCATAGAGCTGAGCAGCTACAGGTTCGATCGGCTGAAGAGCAGCGCCGAAAAGAGCAGTCCGCGGCTGCGGCGTCTGCTGATCCTCGGCAGCGACGGAGACGCGCACCGGCGCGCCGCAACGGCCCGCGCGCAGGCGATGGCCGGCGCCACCTGCTACGCGCGCGATCTGATCAATCTGCCGGCCGCCGCGGTCACGCCCAGTTACCTCGCCGACGAGGCGCGGCGCATCGCGCGCGCGCAAGGCCTGCGCGCCCGTATCCTGGATCCACCCGCCATCAAGCGCGCCGGCATGGGAGCGCTGCTCGGCGTGGCGCAGGGCAGCGCGGAGCCGGCGCGCTTCATCGAGCTGGCGTACCAGCCACGAGCAGCGACCGCGCGGACCAAGGGACATCCCTGCGTGGCGCTGGCCGGCAAGGGCATCACGTTCGACAGCGGCGGCTTATCGCTCAAGACGGCCGAATCGATGCAAGCGCAGAAGCGCGACATGGCCGGCGGCGCCGTCGTGCTCGCGGTGATGAGCGCCGTCCGCGACCTCGGCGTCCCGATGGAAGTGCGCGCCTACGTGCCCGCCAGCGAAAATATGCCGGGCAGCCGCGCCATCAAACCCGGCGACGTGGTGCGCGCGTACAACGGCAAGACCATCGAGGTCCTGAACACCGACGCTGAAGGGCGCCTGGTGCTCGCCGACGCCCTGTCGTTTGCGGCAGCCGCCAAGCCGGACGTGTTGATCGACCTCGCGACGCTGACCGCCGCCGTGCGCACGGCCCTGGGCAGCCGCTACGCCGCAATCATGGGCACCGACGCGGCGCTGGTGCACGCGTTGATCGCCGCCGGGCAAAGCTGTGGGGAACACCTCTGGGAGCTGCCGCTGGTCAACGAGTACCGGTCGGACATCGACAGCACCGTCGCGGATCTCAAGAACATCGGCGAGAGCGGCAGCGCCGGTACGATCATCGGCGGACTCTTTCTGCGCGAGTTCGTCGCCGCGGTGCCGTGGGCGCACATCGATTTCTCCAGCACCGTGGTGACCGACAAGCCGTTTCCCTGCCATCCACGCGGCGCCACCGGCTTCGGCGTGCGGACGCTGTTGCGCTACCTGCGTGAGTGCGTGACTGCGTGAGAGCGTGAGGCCGTGAGAGCGTGAAAGAGTGCGAGCGTGAGAGCGCCCGTATTGCGTGAGGGCGTGAAAGAGTGCGAGCGTGAGAGCGCAGGAAATATTTCTTCTCTCCCACGCTCCCACACTCCCACGCTCCCACGCTCCCACACTCCGACGCTCTCACGCTCTCACACTCCCACGCTCTCACGCAGTCACTGCCGTATCGACAGCAGGCTCGACAACAGCAGCAGGATCGCGGCGAACAGCAGGGCGATGCGCAGCTCCGACAGGCGCCAGCCGGTGAGCTGACCGCGCCACAAGGCCACCCCGAGCAGCAGCCACGCGCCGATCGCCGGCACCACCTTCGGCCACAACGTCGCCAGGCTGAGGCCGTCGGCGTACGCCAGCGCCGTGCCGGTCACCAGCGCCGCCGACGCAAACACCAGCGCCACGACCGCCCAGCGCACGACCAGCCGCTGCAAGGTCGCCAGCGGGGTGACGTGGCGCACTTGGCCGGGAGGCTGCTTGCGCTTCAAGGCGCCGCGCACGATGGCGAAACGGGCAACGTCGATCAATGCCAGGATGATGAAGACCGCCGTCGCCCCGACCGTGGCCAAATGGACCGCCAGCAACATCGTTCGTGCAGGATTGACGGGAGTGCGCGTGAAGTCAACCGGCACAACGCTTGTTCGCACCCGGTGCGTTGCGTACACTTCTCGCCATGGGATCCACTTTCGGCCAGCTCTTTCGGGTGACGACGTTCGGGGAGTCGCACGGTGGCGCCGTCGGCGTCGTGGTGGACGGCTGCCCGCCGCGGCTGCCGCTCACGGTCGAGGAGATCCAGCGCGACCTGGACCGCCGCCGTCCCGGGCAAAGCGCGATCACCACGCCGCGCGACGAGCCCGACCGCGCCGAGATCCTCTCCGGCCTCTTCGAGGGCCAGACATTGGGCTCACCGATCGCCATCATGGTGCGCAACACCGACGCACGGCCCGCGGCGTACGCCGACTTCAAGGATACCTATCGGCCGTCGCACGCCGACTACACGTACGAAGCGAAGTACGGCATCCGCAATTGGCAAGGCGGCGGGCGCGCGTCGGCGCGCGAAACGGTCGGCCGCGTCGCCGCCGGCGCGATTGCACGCAAGCTGCTGGCAACGGCGGCGCAGGTCGCAGTGCTGGCGTACGTCCGCCGCGTCCACGCCATTGAAGCGGCGATCGATCCGTCACGCGTGACGGCGGCGGATGTCGAAGCCAACATCGTCCGCTGCCCCGATCCGACCGCGGCGGACACGATGATCGCCCGCATCGACGCGGCGCGCCGCGCCGGCGACTCGCTCGGCGGCATCGTCGAATGCGTGTGCCGCAACGTGCCGCCGGGTTTGGGCGAGCCGGTGTTCGACAAGCTCGAGGCGGATCTGGCGCGGGCCGTGATGTCGCTGCCGGCGTCGAAGGGATTCGAGATCGGCAGCGGTTTCGCCGGCACGCTGCTCACCGGCATCGAGCATAACGACCCGTTCACCGTCGACGCCACTGGACGCGTGCGCACCGCCAGCAACCGCTCGGGCGGCGTGCAGGGCGGCATCAGCAACGGCGAAGACGTCGTCTTTCGTGTCGCCTTCAAGCCCACCGCCACCATCGCGCAGCCGCAACAGACGGTGGATCGCGCCGGGCATGCCGTCACGCTCGAGGCGCGCGGGCGCCACGATCCGTGCGTGCTGCCACGCGCCGTGCCGATGGTCGAGGCGATGGCCTGCCTCGTGCTCGCCGATCATTTCCTGCGGCAACGCGGCCAGTGCGGCGCGTGAGCGCCGGCAGTGCGGCGATCCCGCCCTTACGGGCCGACCGCGGTGCAACGCCCGGACGGCGCGTAGTGGAAGCCCAGATCCAGCGCGCCCTGATCGCAGCTGGTGCCGCCGGTCGTCGTCCGGCCGCGCAGAAAATTCGCCAAGGTCGACAGGTTGTTCAGCGAGTCACCCGCGTCGACGGCAGGGCTGTTGGCGACGAGATGAAAGTCGCCGCTGCCGGCATTCTTGAACGTCGCGTCCTGATGCAGATCGTGCTTCCCCGCCAGGCTTGCCGGCAGATAGGTGGCCGGAAGCACCAGATTGAAGTCCTCGCTGTAGCCGACGTCGCTGCGCGGCACCGTGTTGGGCGGCGGCGTAAAGACCTTGATATTCTCCAGCGTCGGCACCGAGCCGATCCCATTGCCCTCAACGATGTTGTTGCGGATAAATGCTCCCGTCGAGGCGATCGCCGCATTGCCGACGGTGATGCCGCGATCGCCGTTGCTGAAAATCGTGTTGTTGACGACGATCGCATTGGGTGAGCCGCTGGTGGCCGCGACGATGCCGACACCCATGCCGACGTTGTTGTAAACGAGGTTGTTGAAGATCACGACACTGGCCGAGTCCTGCACCCGAATGCCGTCGCCGGAACCGCCGGAGATCGTGCAGTTCTGAATCGTGAAATCGTCGCTGTGGGTCTTGAGCACAATCCCGGCGTCCGCAGCTCCGACGATGGTGAAGCCGTCGATCAGACTGCCGGCGGAATGGAACAACTTGAAGCCGGCGGCCTGCGTCCCGCTGGCGTTGATCACCACCGGGCCGCTGCGATCACCGGTCTGCGCGCCGGTCACGTCGGCAATGAACTGCAGACCCTCGGGCGCCTGACCGGTGGACGCCGTGGTGATGCTCTCGGTATAGGTGCCCGCTCCGACGATGATCTTGTAGTTGCTCAAGGCGATCTGCGCCGCCTTTGAAATGCTGCGCAAGGCGTTGGCGGGATCTTTACCGGAGTTCGTATCGTTCCCGCTCGTCCGCACGTAGAGTGGATTCGGCGGCGGCGGTTGCGACGGCGCCGACCCTCCGCCGCCACAGGCGTTCAGCGCCAGTACGCACAATCCAAACGAGACGACCGCCCGAACCACTCTCAGCATGGCTCTGACTCTTACCATCCGAGGTGGCGTTTCTCCAGAAAATAGTGGCCGGCGTCAGAACTGCACCTTGGGCACCTGCTGCGCCTCCTTCGGCGCCTCGAAGTATTTCTGCGGCGTGAAGCCGCACATGCGGGCGGTGAAGTTCGCCGGCACGGTTCGGATGTACGTGTTGTACTCGCGCACCGCTTCGTTGTAGCGCCGGCGCTCCGTGGCAATACGGTTCTCGGTGCCGGCCAGCTCGTCGGACAAGCGCGCAAACTGCTGATCGGCCTTGAGGTCGGGATAGCGCTCGGCCACCACCAGCAAACGCGACAATGCGCCGCCGAGGTCGTTGGCCGCGTCGATCTTCTCGTCGCGGCTGCCGGCGTTGATCAAGCGCGAGCGCGCATCGGCAATGTGATCGAAGATCTCCTTCTCGTGCGCGGCGTAGCCTTTGGTGACCTCGACGAGATTGGGAATCAAATCGTTGCGCCGCTGCAGCTGGTTCTCCACCTGCGCCCACGCCGCATCGATCGCCTCGCGCATCGAGACCATCTTGTTGTAGCCGCAGCCGCTTAGGGTCGTCAGGACCAGCACGACCCATCCCAGCCTGGTGCTTCTGCGCATCATGTCAGCCTCCACAGATCTACCAATCGCCGCCGGCGCCGCCCCCGCCGAAGCTGCCGCCGCCGAACCCGCCAAAGCCGCCGCCGCCGCCGCCGAACCCTCCTCCAAATCCGCCACCGAAGCCACCGCCGAAGCCGCGCGGTCCGCCGATGAACAGCGGGAAAAACGGCGCCCGCGAAAACAGCATGAGGAATATGATGAGCAGCACGATGAGAAGCAATGCCGACGAGTATCGTGGCGGCGACCGACCGATGGGCGTCGCCTGCACACCCGACAGCTGCACGCCGGCCTCGTGTGCGATGATCGCCGCCATCGCTTGGGTCGCGGCGCGGATGCCGCCGGCGTAGTCACCGCGACGGAACGCCGGGCGCACCAGCTCGTCGCGGATCGCGCCCACCTTGCCGTCGGGCAGCACGCCCTCGACGCCGTAGCCGGTGAGAATGAACAGCTGCCGGTCCTTGACGGCGGCCACGAAGACGACGCCGTTGTCCTTGCCGGGGGTGCCGGGTTTCCAGGCCTCGGCGATCTTCATGGCATAGTCGAACGCCGTCAACGGTGCCGTCGAGTCGACGACGACGACCGCGATTTCGGCGCCGGTCTTCGCTTTGAGCTCGCCGATCAGCGCGTCCAGGCCGCGCACCGTCGCGGCATCGAGGACACCTGCGTAGTCGGAGACGTAGCCGCGCGGCGCCGGCAGCGTCGGCTCGGTGGACGCGGCTAACGCGATCCGACCCACCACCACACACAGGCCGATTGCCAAAACGAGCTGCTTCAAGGCGCGACGCTTTCCGCTTCCGGCGCGATGCGATCGATGCGGTCGACGAGCTGCTCCACTTCACCGAGATAGGCGCCGAACGTGCCGTCGATCCCGTCGCTCCAGCGGTCCAACCCCAGCTTGACCCGGATCACATGCCGCGTGGTCGGAAACCGCGTCGCGAAGTGTTCCTCGAACTGGCCGAGCACCTGCAGATAGCCCGTATGGGCTTCGCCGGCGCGCAGCCGGATGAGGTTGCGCATGATGATCAAGAAGGTCTTCACCGACGACAGCATCAACGCCTCGAGCCGTTTGCGGTCGGCGCCGATCTCCGCATAGAGCGTGCGCAAGCGCAGCAGCTTGCCGCGCGCTTCGTGCTCGGCCTGATAGCGGAGGTGCCGGCTGTCGATGGCCATGGTGGCGAAGACTTCCTCGCCGAACAGCACTCGGTGCTGCGCCCTGACGTCGTGGAACTCCATGGGAAAGGCGTCGCGACCGCGCTCGATGAAGTGCCGGTCGAGGAGCAAGGGCGTCGCCATCCCCAGCTTGTGCCACTTCGGCAAGTGCTGATGCAGCGCCTTGAGGTGTGGAAAGGTCAATCGCTCGAGCACGATGGCGACGTTCAGATCCGAGCGGCCGGGCACGAAGTCTACGCCGGCGGCGCTGCCGTAGAGGACCAGGCTCACCAGATCCGTGCCGAACACCAGCCGTACCTGTTCCGCAATCTGCGCAATCGCTTTCTCGGTTTTGGCGTCAAGCATCGCAGCGGGTGAATATAGGTGAGGCGGTGCAGGGCCGCAAACGCATGGGAGAGTGAAAGCGTGGGAGCGTGCGGAGCGTGAAAGCGTTCGAGTGTCGGCAACCTTCAGAATCACGCTCCCACTCTCTCACTCTCCCACGCTCCCACGCACGGGCCATGGCTGTACCAATGCCGCAGAACTCGTTAGGCTGGAGGGCGTGCCGCATCCGGTCGTCGTCGAAGAGGTAGCCGTCCTCGAGCAAGTCACGCAGTTGCTCAACGAGTTTCCCACCACCGCTGCGCCGTCTGAAACCGCGGTGGTCGAGGAGCTGACGCGTCTGCGTGAGATGCTGCGCGACGGCGTCAAGACCGAAGATCAGGCGGCGCTGACGGAGCAATGGAACCGGCAGTCGGCGCTGTTGGACCAGCTCCGTGCCGCGCGTCAGGCCCCGCAGGTGAACCGTGAATCGCCCTACTTCGCCCATCTGCGTCTGCGCGAGAACGGCAACGAACGCGACATTCTGCTCGGCAAGGCCACCCGCCTGCAGCGCGGCGTGCGCATCGTCGACTGGCGCAACGCACCCATCTCGCGCATCTTCTACCGCTACCAGCAGGGTGAAGAATACGAAGAGGAGATCGCCGGCCGCGTCATGACGGGCAGCGTGACCGCGCGGCGCACGGTCACCATCCGCGACCGCACCCTGCGGCGCGTGCAGGCACCCGAGGGCATCTTCGATGCGGATCCCACGCAGCCCGACGGCTGGCAGCAGGCGCCGGTGGAAGCGCCGCGCCTGGCCGGCGGAGCCGGCGCCGCCCTGCGCGCCCATCAAGACGACGAAGGCACGCACCGCCGCCTGGGCACCGACCTGGAAGGCGCGCACCGCCGGGCCGACAAGCACCTCCCGGATATCGCCGGTCTCATCGATCCCACGCAGTTCGACCTCATCACGCGCCCGTCCTCCGGCTTCGTGGTGATCCGCGGGACGGCGGGCTCGGGCAAGACCACCGTCGCGCTGCACCGCATCGCCTATCTGGCGTACGACGATCCGACCATCGATTCGCCGCAGACGCTGGTCGTCGTGTTCTCGCCGGCGCTGCGCGACTACGTCAGCTACGTGCTGCCCGCGTTGGGCGTAGAGAGAGTGCAGGTGCGGACCTTCCAGGAATGGGCGTCGGAGCACACGCGGCGGCTGTTCCCCAAGCTGCCGCGTCAGGTGCGGGAGGACACCCCGGCGCTGGTGCAGCGCCTCAAGTTGCATCCCGGTCTGCTGGTCGCTCTCCAAAAGCAGGTCCAGCGCACGCCGGGCAAAGCCACGCCGGGGCAGGTCCTCGACGATTGGGCCAGCGTGTTGTGCCAGGCGCCGCTGCTGGAGGAAGTGTTTGCGCAAGTGGCGCCGGATGCTTTCACCACCGACGAGCTGTGCCGCGCCGCAACCTGGAATCGCGATCGTTATGAAGAGTTGACGGCCTGGATGCACGGCGATGAAGAAGTCCAAGCGGAGCTCGATGCGGAAGACGACGCGTTGCTGCTGCGCGCCTGGCAATTGCGCATCGGTCCGCTGCCCGGACGCAGCGAACGGCCGCTGCGCTACCGGCACATCGCCATTGATGAGGTACAGGACTTCTCGCCCGTCGAAATCCAGGTGCTGCTCGGCTGCTTGGACGAGCGCCAGAGCATCACCCTGGCCGGCGACACGCAACAGCACCTCATGCAGGATGCCGGCTTCACCTCATGGGCCAGTTTCTTCAAAGATCTGGGTCTCGAAGGCACCGAAGTGAACACCCTACAGATCAGCTACCGCTGCTCGCGCGCGATCGCGGAGTTCGCCGTCGGTGTGCTCGGCGATCTGCGCGAAGACGACACGCCGTTGCTGACCACCCGTGCGGGTCCGCTGGTGGAGCTGTTCCGCTTCACCGATCACGGCGCGGCCGTGGCATTTCTCGCCGATGCCCTCAAGGAGCTGATGGCCAAGGAACGGCTGGCGTCGGTCGCGGTGCTCACGCCGGCGCGCGAGCTGAGCGCGATCTATCACCGCGGCTTGACGACCGGCGAGGTGCCGCGCCTGCGCCGTGTCGAGAATCAGGACTTCACCTTTGCACCGGGCGTCGAAGTCACCGAGATTGAGCAGGTGAAGGGCCTCGAGTTCGACTATGTGATCCTGGTCGAGGTCAGCACCGTCAACTTCCCCGACACGGCTGCCGCGCGGCGGCTGCTGCACGTCGGCGCCACGCGCGCGGTGCATCAGCTGTGGCTGACGACGGTGGGCAGTCCCTCGGCCCTCACCCGCAACCAATTCGCGACGCGCTAACCGTCGAGCGCGTGCCCGAGTTTTTCGGCCAACGTTCGCAGCTGCTCGCGCAGGCGCGTGACTTCCGACTCCAGCGCGGTGAGCCGCGTCACGAGGTCGGCAGGCGGTGCTGGCGCTTCACGGTCCGTCACCCCCGCATAGGCTCCGGCGGGCGCTTCGAGCGGATGCAAATCGGGACTCAACAGTTGGACGTAGCGCTCCGCGCGCGAGCCCGGCAACGGTGGCAGCCGGCGGACCAAGTCGCGGTCGACCAAGTGGGCCAGGATGGTCATGAGTTGTTCGATCGACTCGATCGCCGTCATGCGGCCGGCGCGCGCCCGCAGCTCGCCGGGCGTCTGCGGCCCGCGCATCAGCAGCTCCGCCAGCACGGCGAGCTCCGGCGCGTCCACCGCCAGCGCGTCCTTGCCGTTGTGGCAATATTTCTCGACGCGGCTGTTCGCCGGGAAGACCTTGCGCGCCATGTACTTCTTCTCCAGGCGCTGCAACGCCGCCTCGACCTCGTCTTCGGAGAGCGAGAGCACGGGCTCGCGATTAGACTTCTGATTGGCGCCACTGGTCGCGGCGTTGAGCGTCAATGGATACTGGTCGGGCGTCGTCAGCGCCTTCTCCACCAACACGCCGAACACGCGCGCTTCATACGGATCGAGTCGGATTTCGAGCAGCATGCGACGACCCTAGCAGAAATCAAACCGTCGTGGGCAAGAAGCGGCCTGGAAACGCAGACGCTCAAACCGGAGCCCACTGTCCATCAACCTCCGTCCTTGACACCACGCAGCCAGATCGACGAAGATCACTACAAAACTCTTCAAAGCGGGAGAGCGGACGTCCGGCAACGGACGAGGGCGCTCCGCTTGGCGCGGGTGTTTGGACTTGGATGAGCACGACGGCGGCACCTGTCGCAACGGCTACAACGCCCGAGGTGTCACCCAGCACGTTGCGTGAGTTTCTCACGTACTTCGTACGGCTCGGGGCGTTTGGCTTCGGCGGACCGATCGCGCTCGCGGGTTACATGCAGCGCGATCTGGTCGAGCGGCGCAAGTGGATCTCGAAGCAAGACTACGTCGAGGGGCTGGCGCTGGCGCAGCTCGCACCCGGGCCGCTGGCCGCGCAACTTGCCATCTACCTCGGCTGGGTGCGTGCCGGGAATCGGGGCGCGACGCTGGTGAGCGCCGCGTTCATCTTGCCGTCGTTCATGATGGTCTTGGCTCTCTCGGCGATCTACGTGCGCTTCGGCGGGTTGCCGTGGATGCAGGGTGTCTTCTACGGGATCGGTGCCGCAGTCATCGCCATCATCGGACGCAGCGCCTTCAAGCTCGTGCGCCTGACGCTTGGCAAGGACTGGCTGCTGTGGGCGCTCTTCGTCGTGAGCGCCGTGGTCACGGCGTGGACGGAGAGCGAAGTCGTGTGGCTCTTCGTATTGAGCGGCGTGATCGCACTGGTCGTCAAGGCCAGACCACGCCTCGCCGCTCGGGCTGCGGCCATGGCGTTTGCGCCACCATGGCTGATTGCGGGGCTCGCGGCTCCGGCAAGCGCCGGGACGCTCTGGAAAATCTTTCTGTACTTTGCTGAAGCCGGGGCGTTCGTATTCGGCAGCGGGCTGGCGATCGTCCCGTTCCTCTATGGCGGCGTCGTCGGACAGTTCCACTGGCTCACCGAGCGGCAGTTTCTGGATGCGGTGGCGGTCGCCATGATCACGCCGGGACCGGTGGTCATCACCGTCGCGTTCATCGGGTACCTGGTAGCCGGTCCGCTCGGCGCCACGCTGGCCGCAATCGGCGTGTTTCTGCCGTGCTATTTTTTTGTGATCATCCCGGCGAAATATTTCCGTCGGTCCGCTCAGAATCCGAAGGTCAAGGCCTTCGTCGAAGGTGTGACGGCGGCGGCCACGGGAGCGATCGCAGGCGCCGCGTTCGTCCTCGGCCGACGCGCCATCGTCGACGTACCGACTGCACTCATCGGGCTCGTGACGTGGTTGGCACTAGTCTACGCGCGAAAAATTCCGGAGCCGGCCGTCATTCTGCCCGCCGGCATCGTTGGCCTGCTCGTCAACGGGTAGCGTTGTTGGCAAGCCGATGCGTGGACGGGTCATGGACGCGGGGGCGTCGTCGCCTCGGGCACCGGCTGCCCGGTCAGCCAGGCTTCGAGCATCGCGTTTGCGGTTTCCGGCGCCTCTTGCTGCACCCAATGCGACACGTTCGGCAGGTAGCATATCGTGAGACTCCGCACGTACGCATCGGTTCCGTAGGTGGTCTCCTTGCCGAGCGCGCTGTCGTGCTCGCCCCAGATCATGAGCGTGGGGGTATCGATCGCCGGATAGCCGAGCGCTCCCTGGCGCGCCGCACCGCCGCCGCGCACCAGGGCACGGTAGTAGTTGATCATCGCGGTGAGTGCACCCGGACGCGCCGCGTTGTCGCGATAGACCTGCAGAACCTCGTCCGGGAAGCGACTCTTGTCGACGGCCATGTTGCGAAACGCGTCGCCGATGGCGCGACAGTTTCGTCCTCGCAGCAGCGCCTCGGGCAGCCGCGGGATCTGAAAGAACAGGACGTACCACGACCGCGCCTTCTGCCGCCAACCGCGCAGCGCCAGCTCCATGGGCGCTGGATGCGGCACATTCATGATCACCAGCCGCTGCAGCGGCCGTGTCTTTCGCATCGCGAAATACCAGGCGATGACCGCGCCCCAGTCGTGCGCCAGTAGGATCGTCGAGCGGGCTCGAGAGACATCGATGAGACCGGCCACGTCTTCCAGCAAGCGTTCGATGGCGTAGTCTTCGCGCTGCGGCGGCCGATCGGATTCGCCGTAGCCACGCAGGTCCGGCGCCCAGGCGCGATAGCCGAGACGTGCCAGCAGCGGCAATTGGTGACGCCACGAGTACCAGCACTCCGGGAAGCCATGCAGGCAGAGCGCCAGGCGCTCACCTGCGCCGCACGCGGCGACGTGGAAGCGCAAGCCGTTGGCGTGCACGAACTCGTGCCGGATAGCTTCGGCATCACTCATCGGCCAACCAGCTTAGCGAGGCGCACTGATGGGTGAAAGCCGGTTGCTGGAGCGACCGCACGTGCTAAAAGGCGCTGGTGCTCGCGCGTGTGCTGTCGCTGCTGTTCTGGCTGTTCATCGTCGTCAGCTCGCTGCTGCTCTTCCCGGTTGCGCTGCTGATCTGGGCCGTGACCGTGCTCGTCGATCGCAGGCTGGTGCTGCTGCACCGCTTCACCTGCTTCTGGGCCTCGCTGTACTCCTGGCTCAATCCGGTGTGGCGCGTCCACATCGAAGGGCGCGAGAAGATCCGCCCACGCACCGCCTACGTGATGGTGGCCAACCATCAGTCGCTGCTTGACATCCTCGTGCTGTTCCGCCTGTTCGTGCACTTCAAGTGGGTCTCGAAGATCGAAAATTTCCGCGTGCCGGCAATCGGTTGGAACATGTCGCTGAACCGCTACATCAAGCTGCGTCGCGGCGACCGTACGAGCGTCGAACAGATGATGCAGGCCTGCGAGCATACCATCGCCGCGGGCAGCTCGATCATGATGTTTCCGGAGGGGACGCGTTCGCCGGACGGCCGTCTGCGCGCTTTCAAGGAAGGCGCCTTCACCCTGGCGCAGCGCACCGGCGCGGCGCTCTTGCCGATCGTCGTACAGGGAACGGCGCGCGCCTTGCCGAAGCGCGGCTTCGTGCTGCAGGGCCGGCATGCCATCCGCATCCGCGTCCTCGACGAGATCCCGTACGCCAGCTTCGCGCACACGCCCGTCGCAGCGCTGACGGCCGAGGTACGCGCGATCATCGCCGCCGAGTTAGGTGAGGCGGCCGTGTCTGCCGCGTAGTGCGCCGACGCTATGCCGCCAGTCCGGCCATCTGGGCGCTGACGTCCCACAAACGGCGCGCCGTCGGCTCATCGTACGACGCCCGCGACGAGCGCTTCGGCTTGCAGTCCACGAAGTACTTGCCGGTGACGCCCTCCACCTCGGCGGATGACGCAAGATAGATCGACGTCGCCGCGCCGCCTTCGGGCGTGCGAAAGAACGGGCGGAGCATGCCGATCAGCACGCGCGCCCAGGCACCGTTGTTCTTGCCGAGCCCGGTGCCGACGGCGCCGGGGTGCAGACAGTTGACGGTAACGCTGGTTCCCTCGAGGCGACGCGCCAGCTCGTAGGTGAACAAGATGTTGGCCAACTTCGATTGGCCGTAGATCCGCATGACCTTGTAGCCGCGCTCGCCGCCGAGGTCGTCGAAGTTCATGGTGCCCCAGCGGTGCGCGTCGGACGCGACGTTGACGACGCGCGCCGGCGCGCTGGACTTGAGCCGGTCGAGCAACAACTCCGTGAGCAGAAAGTACGCCAGATGGTTCACCGCGAAGACGGTTTCGATGCCGTCGGCGGTCAGCGTGCGCTGCAGATTCACGACGCCGGCGTTGTTGACGAGCACGTGCAGCGGCCGGCCGGTCGACAGGAAGTCGCGCGCGCAGGCGCGGATCGATTGTTGCGAGGCAAGATCCGCGAGCATCAGCTCGACGGCTTGGTTGCCGGTCGTGGCGCGAATCTCGGCGACCGTCTCGGCGCCGCGCGTCCGATCGCGGCAGACCAGGACCAGCGTGGCGCCGAGTTGCGCCAACATGACGGCCGTGGCACGTCCGATACCCGAGGTGGCGCCGGTGATCATGCAGGTGCGACCGCTCATCATGCCGCCAGGCTGTGTCATGCCGTCCCCCTTCCCCACCGGCGTCTAGCACACGGGCCGCGCATGGAGAAACAGCCTCCCCCCGCATGGTCGCATCCGCCGAATTTCGCTATGCAGCGGCGGCAGATGCGCGAGGATCGCGAAACGCACCATATGCCGCGGGCGCCGCTCCTACACCCACGCGATCTGCTGGCGGCGATCGGTCTCCTGACAATCGTGCCGCTGGCGCGGCCGGCGCCACGCAGCGAGGCCTTCGCCCGGGCGACGCTGTGGTTTCCGTGCGTCGGCCTGTTGCTCGGAACCGTGTTGGCGGCGGCGAACTGGACCGTGGTGAGCCGGCTGCCCCCGTGGGTGAGCAGTGTCCTGCTGGTGGCGATATGGGAAGCCCTGACGGGGCACAACGGCGCGCCTACCGTTCCGCGGCTCGTCGCGATGCTCATCAAAATCGTTGGCTTGGCCGCCGCCCCGGCGGCTCGACCGGCGACGCTGCTCTTCGCCCCGCTGCTGGCGCGGTGGGGCATGGTAGTGCTGGCCACCGGCGGGCGCGACGCCGACACCCCGGGGCGCAAGTTCAACGCCGCGATTACCTTTCGGGACTTTGCGCTGACCAGCGTGTTTACGCTGGCGGTGGTGTTCACCGTCGCCGAGGCGTTCGGTATTCTCATCGTCGTCTGCGCCGGCGCCTTGGCGCTGGGCTTGCGATTGTACGCTCACCGCCGTGCCGGCGGCATCTCATGGCCCTTTCTGGTGACCGGAATGTTGGGCTTCGAAGCCTTGGTCGTTGCCGTGTGCGCCATCCTGTGAAAACTTTCTGAATTTTGCGTCTCTGTTGGGGAAACGGTGTGGACGACTTCTCGTCTGTCCGGTATCGTATGCCGGTGGACAACGTAGTTGCCGTGATATTGGGAGGCGGACGCGGCACCCGTTTGTATCCACTGACGCAGCTACGCAGCAAACCCGCCGTCCCACTCGCCGGTAAGTACCGGCTGGTCGACATTCCGATCAGCAACTGCATCAACTCCGGCCTGCGCAACATATTCGTCCTGTCGCAATTCCAATCGGCCTCGTTGAACCGCCACGTGTCGCAGACCTATCGCTTCGACCCGTTCTCCAACGGTTTCGTCGAGATCCTCGCCGCTGAACAGACCGAAGCCAGCATGGACTGGTACCAGGGCACCGCCGATGCCGTGCGCAAGCAATTGCACCGCTTCCTGCGCCGCCGCACCGACAGCATCCTCGTCCTCTCCGGCGATCAGCTGTACGCGATGGACTTTCGCACGATTCTGGAGACCCACGCCGCCAGCCGCGCCGACATCACCGTCGCCGCCACGCCGGTGACCGAGCGCGACGCCGGCGAGTTCGGCATCCTGCAGATCGACAGCTTCGGCACCGTGGAGGACTTCGTGGAGAAGCCGCGTGAGCTGGCGACGCTGCGCCAGCTGGCCCTCAGCGAAGAAACCCTGTCGGCGCGCGGCGTCAGCACCGATCGCCGCTATCTCGCCTCGATGGGTATCTACGTCTTCCGGCCCGAAGTGCTGGTCCGCGTCCTGGAGGATCCGGGCCGCATCGATTTCGGCAAGGAAGTCATCCCCAGCGCCATCCGCACGCAACGCGTCCACACGCACTTCTTTTCCGGCTATTGGGAAGACATCGGGAGCATTCGGACCTTCTACACCGCCAACTTGGAGCTCGCCTCCTCGAACCCGCCCATCGATCTGTTCAGCGAACAAGCGCCGATCTATACGCGGCCGCGCTTCTTGCCCGGCTCGCGCATGCAACGCGTCCGCCTGGACGAGGCCATCGTCTGCGAAGGGTGCGCGATCGAGGACGCGGAGATCGACCGGTCGATCGTCGGCATCCGTAGCATGATCGGACGCGGCGCCCGGCTGTCTCAGACCATCATGATGGGCGCGGACTTTTACCAAGCCGCCGCCCGGCGGCATCCGACCACCGAGCTCGTTCCGGTCGGCGTCGGTGCCGGCAGCACGATCGAACGCGCCATCATCGACAAGAACGCGCGCATCGGTGAGGGCGTGGTGATTCGCAACGAGAAGAACCACGAGCGCTTCGACGGACCCGGGTATTTCATCCGCGACGGCATCGTGATTATCCCCAAGAACGGTGTCATCCCCGCCGGAACGGTGATCTGACCTGTGAGAGCGTGGGAGCGTGCGAGTGTCGGAGCGACGATGATCTGCGCTTGGCCTTCACGTTGCGTGCATGGCGGGGTCGGGCTCTCCGCCACCTCCTGCGCTCCCACATCCCCACGCTCTCACGCCCTCACGCCGTGAGCACGACGCGCCACATCTACCAGGGCCGCATCGTCGATCTCCGTCTGGAAGAGGTGACGCTGCCGAACGACGTCACCGTCACCTTGGAAATCGTTCGCCATCCCGGTGCCGCCGCCATCGTGGCGGTGGACGTCGAGGGCTGCGTCACGCTGATCCACCAGTTCCGTTTCGCCGCGGGTGGCTTCATCTGGGAGATCCCGGCCGGCAAGCTCGACGCGGGCGAGGCTCCGGCATCCTGCGCGGCGCGCGAGCTGCGCGAAGAGGCCGGGCTCGTCGCCGGCGATCTGACCCATCTGGGCAGCGTCTTGACGGCTCCAGGGTTCTGCGACGAGCGCATCCATCTGTTCCTGGCGCGCAACCTCACCGCCGCACAGCAGCAGCTGGACCACGATGAGGTACTCTCCGTCAGCCGGGTGCCGCTGGCGCGCGCCCTCGAGATGATCCGCACCGGCGAGATCCAAGACGCCAAGACGATCGCCGGGCTATATCACGCCGCGACGCATTTGAAAGCGATAACCAGTGCGCCGTGACGCGCAGGTCGTCCCGCGTCACTGGTTTCTCGTCCCACGCCCATGCGCGATGATCGTTACAGCCGGCTGATCGCGACGCTGCGCCAGCACGCCGACCTCGCCGGAGCGCTGCGCCTGCTCGAATGGGACCAGGAAACCTTCATGCCCGCGGGCGCGCTCGACAGCCGCGCGCGGCAGATCGGTGCGCTGGCGGCGCTACTGCACGAACGACAGACCGACCCGCGCTTTCTGGATATCGTCGACGAGCTCGCCGCCGACGCCTCGGCATGCGACGCGGCACAGGCCGTCGATGTGCGCGAGACGAAGTGGCGGCTCGACCGCGAGCGCCGGCTGGACGCCGGTCTCGTGCACGAGCGCTCGATCCTGCACGCCCAGGCGCGTGGGGCATGGATCGGAGCCCGCCGCGACAACGATTTTCCGGCTCTCGCTCCGTCGCTGGCGCGCATCGTCGCCATGGAGCGCCGCGTCGCCGCGGCCATCGACGCCAATCGCGATCCGTACGGTGTGCTGCTCGAAGGCTACGAGCCCGGAACGTCGGTGGCTGATATCGATCCGATCTTCAGCACGCTGCGCGATGGGCTGTTGCCGCTGATCGACCGGCTCAAGGCGTGCCTGGCACGGAGACCGCTCGACGCCACGGCGCTGTGCGGCGACTTTCCGCTCGACGCGCAGCGCCGCTTCAGCCGGCTGGTGGTCGAGCGCCTCGGCTTCGACTTCGGCAGAGGCCGTCTCGACGAAGCGGCGCATCCTTTCACCACGACCATCGGCCAGGACATCCGGCTGACGACGCGGTACGACGCCCGCGACCTGCGCTACGCGCTGTACTCGACCTTGCACGAGATGGGACACGGTTTGTACGAGCAAGGTCTCGACCTCGACGCATGGGGCACGCCGCGTGGACTCGCCTGCTCGCTCGGCATCCACGAGTCGCAATCCCGTCTGTGGGAGAATCAGGTCGGACGCTCGGCCGGCTTTTGGCGCGCCATCCTGCCTCTGGCGCGCGAGCTGTTTCCCATGCTCGCCCACACCACGCTCGAGGCGATCCTGTTGGCGGTGAACGCCGCGCGCCCGTCGTTGATCCGGACGGAGGCGGACGAGATCACCTACAATCTGCACATCATCCTGCGCTTCGAGCTCGAACGCGCGCTCATCGACGGCAGCCTCGCCGTCGCGGATCTGCCGGCAGCGTGGCAGACGAAGATGCAGCACTACCTCGGCGTCGCACCCGAGAACGACCGCGACGGCGTCTTGCAGGACGTGCACTGGGCCAGCGGTGACATCGGGTACTTTCCGACGTACACGCTGGGCAACATCTACGCCGCGCAGCTCATGGCCGCCGCGGAAGGGGCGCTCGGGTCGTCGGATCTGCTGCTGGCCGCCGGTGAATTCGGCGTGCTCCTCGGCTGGCTGCGCGCACACGTGCACCGCCGCGGCCAAACATATCGAGCACCGGCGTTGATCGAAGCCGTCACCGGCGAGCCACCGACGCCGCAGCCGCTCCTCGAGCACCTGCAACGCCGCGTCGCCTTCCTCGAGTCGGCGTAAGCGGCGCAACCCGGCGGACCTCAGCAGCCGCTCAAGGCGTGCGCAATCGCCGTCAGGATCTCGTCCACGGTCACGACGCCGTCGCCGTTGGTGTCCAGTGGCATGCACACCGACAGCGGCGCCGTCCCCAGGGCGATGTTCACACCGGTGAGAATCTCATTCACGGTCACTTGGCCGTCACCGTTGCAGTCGCCGGCGCAGGTCACGACGCCCAGGGTCTTCGCCAGCACCGTCACGTCCGGCGTTCCGAGACCGCTGGCCAGGTCGTACCCCGGGCCGGCGCCGTAGCCGAGCACGCCGTCGAAACTGTTGTTGCCGTGCGTGATGTCATGGAACACAGCCGGCCCGTTGCTCGCATACTGGTTGCGCCCGAGCGTGTAGAGGGTCGCGTTGAGTGGACCCGATCCGTCCATGTGTCGCCCTTGATTCAGTAACGCCACGATTCCCGCCCAGCTCGGCGCCGATCCACTGGTACCGCCGGCCACGGTCACACCACCTTCGACGACCATGACAAATCCGGGGGTCGAGGGGCTGGCCAGAAGTGATACGTCCGGCTGATCCCGAAAGCCATCCGCCGGAACGCCCGGAACGCTCTGGTACCCGGGCTTCGTCACCAGCGTGCTCACACCGCCGCCGCCGGCGCCGTCAACATCGTTCCAGACGAATTCGTTGACGTATCCGGTGGCGTTGCCGTTCGCGTCGAATCCCGGATCGAGCGACGTGCCACCGACGGCGGTCACGTTCGCATCGCTGGACAAGACGTTGACGCTGCGTCCGCGTCCGTCGGCGCAATCGTCGGCGCCGTCGTCCCCCGTGGCCACCAACACGGTCTGTCCCTGCGCCGCCGCCTGCGAATACATCGGGCCGAACAGCGTGAGATCGGTGGTGTCCAACCGCTCGCACATCCCAAAGCTCATAGTGATGATCTTCGCCTCAGCATGGTTTGTCACGATGTCCATCATGGAGACGTCGACGTCGGCACCGCTGACGTCGACCAACACCGTAGCGCCCGGGGCCATGGCACTCGCCCATTCCGTGTCGAGGAGGACCTCGCCTTCCTCGCCTTGGATGCAGGCCTCACGTTGCCGCTGGTTGCGGATGCCCGAGCACGCCCCATTGGGTGCGCCCACGCCCGGGTTCGTCGTCGGGAACACCTTGGCGGGCGTGTGGTGGATGGGCACCTTGAACTGTTGCTTGAAGCTGGCGACGTCGCTCAGGTTGAAGTCCGAACGCGCCACCACGGCGATCGTTTGTCCGGTGCCGTTCACTCCCGCCTCGAGGAGCTTCTGCACGTCATATGCGACGTACATGTCCGGTGGCGCCATCGCGGTAACGAGACCGACCCCCGGGAGCAGAACGCGCACCAGCGGCTCGGCCAAGGGGAACGTGTTCAGCCGTACGAGCTCCACACGGTCGATCAGCTCCGCCGGCAGCAGCGGCGGATTCTCGTTGGCCAGGGGCTCGCGGCCGCGATGGCTGTAGTGGCTCATGCGCACGCCGAAGGTCCGTTCGACGTCCGCCACCGTCCCGCTGAAGTCGATGCGCAGACCGCTGACGCGCGGACGCACGAGGAAGCCTGCCTGACGCAGCCACTCGGCGGCGGCATCGTACTCGTCGGGTGCAGGCGCAAAACGCGCGGTGAATTCCTGCGGCGTGAGCCAGCGGTGAAAATCGGACGAATTGGGATCTTGTTGGGCCGCAATCAACGCCGTGAGCTCGTCGGCATGTTGCAGCCGCAATGTCAGAGACATGTCCAAGGTCTCGTCCGGCCGCGCCAGCCGCAACCACCGCGCCGCCGTGGCGCGCGGCGACACCGAGTTGCGCAGCTCATAGCGCTCGGCGGCGTGACTCGCCCGCACGCCGAACGTCAAGCAGAGCAACGCGATCCACGTTGCGCTCCGCCTGCACCCGCTTTTCAAAGTGCGTCTTGGTCGTTCCAGAGTCATTCAAGGATACAGCGAAGCAAGTATTGCGCCACCGCTCGCACTCGATCCCCGTGTGGGGACCTCAGGGTGCGCTCTGGCGCCGCCGTTCTTGGGTGGCGCCGTCGTGTCGCGCCGTCCGATCGTGGTGGCTTCGAGCGAAATCCTCTTGCAGGCTGCGGCTGTGCACCTGCGTGTCGCCGCGGCGGATTTGCAGCAGCCGCTGCGCCTCGATCTCCAGGCAGCTCAATTTGTTCCAGTAAACGAGGCCGGTATCGAGTCCGATCTTGTACGGCAGGTGGAGCAGCACCTCGCGTTGCGGCGTATGCCCGAACAGCACGGTGAACGGGAAGGGATGCGGGCTCGAAATGAACTCGTCGCGGATCCAGAGCACGTCTTCCGCCCGCTGCTCGGCCAGCGGTCGCGTCGGTGCGACACCGGCGTGCACGCACAGGAATCGGCCGTGTACGTGCTGCAGCTGCAAGGAGAGAAAAAACTCGAGATGGTCGGGCGGCAGCTGGGCGCCGGTGATCTGCCCGAACTCGCCCTGCAGCCCGTAGCTGCGTAAGGTGGCGCCGCCGCCGTTGAAGAGAAACGCGTCGCCGTAGGCGCCCGGCTGGCCGAGGAAAGCCAGGAACATGTCTTCGTGGTTACCGCGCAGGAAGACGCAGGTCGGGCCTTCCCGGCGCAGCTGGATGAGGCGGTCGACGACGGGTTTCGCCGCGGGTCCGCGGTCGATGTAATCACCGAGGAAGACCAGCGTGTCCGACGCGGTCGGCGCGATGACCTCCAAGAGCCGGTCGATTTCGGTCGCGCAGCCGTGGATATCGCCGATGACAAAGGTCCGCGCCGGCATTATTCGTTGCTCGAGCGTGCGGCCGCATGGTGAGGGCCGAGCACGGCGCGCACGCTCGCCTCATCATCGATGACCTGCAGCGCGGCCCGATACGGGTCGATCTCACCGCGTCGGATCTGCTGCAGCAGCGTTCCGAAGTGTCCGTTCTCGAGACCGGCTTCGAGGCGGCGACTGATCTCCTCGCGCAGTACGGCGATGAACTCCTCGTGACGGGCGGCGGCGCTGTGGGCGGCGGCCTGGCCGCTGCGCTGCCAGAAGTCGCGGTGCTGCATGATGACGTCGACCAGCTCGCTGACGCCGCTGCCGGCGGTGGCTTCGGTCAGCAGCACGGGCACGGTCCACCCCGCGGTTGCCGGCCGGAGGTGCAGCATCATCTCCAGCTCCGTCTTGATGCGCAGGGCGCCCTCACGGTCGGCCTTGTTGACGACGAAAATATCTGCAATTTCCAGCAGGCCGGCCTTCATTGTTTGCACGGTGTCGCCGGCCTCGGGCACCAGCACCACCAGCGTCGTATCGGCAACACGCATGACGTCCAGCTCGGTCTGTCCGACGCCCACGGTCTCGACAATGATGAGCTCCTTTCCAAACGCATCCAGCAGCCGTGCCACGTTGCGCGTCGCCCGCGCCAGACCGCCATGGCTGCCGCGCGTGCTCAGGCTGCGGATGAAAACCTGGCTGTCAAGGTAGTGGCTCTGCATGCGGATGCGGTCGCCGAGCACCGCGCCGCCGGAAAACGGGCTGGAAGGATCGATGGCGACGATCCCGACGCTGTGCCCGCGTTCGCGCAGCTTGCCGACGATGCGATCGACCAGCGTCGACTTCCCGGCGCCCGGAGGTCCGGTGATGCCGAGAGTGTAGGCACGCCCGCACCGGTCGTGGATCATGCTCATGACCGCCGCCGTCTCGGGATGCTGGTTTTCCACCAAAGTCATGAGCTTCGCCAGGGCGATGCGATCGCCGGCGAGCATGCGGGTGACGAGTTTGGCGGCTGTCATGGTTCGGGTGGCACGCGCCTCGAAACGTTTTGTATAACGTAGCACCCTGGCCGGGGCAATTACACCGGTTGCTTGCGAGCCTACGAGTCGCGTGCTACCGGGCACGTCATGAGCACGCTGCGCAGTCCCTTGCTGCCGGTCGGGCTGCTGTTGGTGGTCCTCGGTTTCGGCAATTGGTACACCGGCCAAGACAAGGGCGCCGAGTACGAGCGGCTGCTGGCCGCCGGCAACCTACCGGCTCCCGTCGAGCAGTTCGAGGATTTTCGCGAGCTCGATGCGCGTACCACCACCACGCTGCTTACCGCCCTGCAGCGCGGCGCCGACGAATACACCATCGTCAACGCCAAGCTCGACTTCTACAAAGTGGTGCAAAGCGGCGGGCGCTTACTGATCCTGCTGGGTCTGTTTTGTGCGGCGGCGGGCATGATTCGTTCCTGGTACCGGCAGCGGCAGGCGGACCGCGGCCTCAGCGCACAGCGGCCGGCATAGCCGGGTCGCCGCGCGGTTTCCTACACACGGATGGATGCGTTTGCCCGCTGCTTCTTGCTGGTCTTCGCCGAGCTGTACATCGGCGGCTTCCTGGCGCTGAGCGTTCCACCGTTCCACGACATCGAGCGCGGATTCTACAGGTCGACGGCGGCGGTGTACCTCGGTGCCGGCATCCTGGCGTGGGTGGGACGCGTGGCGCTGGTGCTGCAGGCGCCGGACGGCGCCGCCGCAGCGCGCGCGCACGGCATCGAGCTGCTGCTGTGGCTCATCTCATTGGGAGCGGCGGCGCAGTACTTGCGTACATTGTGGGGAGACGACTTCCGCCGGCGGGCGCGCGCCTACGTGCTGGCATGGATGACCGGCGTCACGGCTTTGACCGTCGGCGCGCAGAGCTTCCGTCTCAGCCCGTTCCTCTCCGTCGAGACCGTCCTGTATCCGGTGAGCTTCCTCGTCTCCGCGCTGGTGCTCGGCGCGGTCACCAACGGCATGCTGCTCGGCCACTGGTACCTGATTGATCGGAACATGTCGCTGGAGCCGTTCCAACGCGTGTTTCGCTTCTTCGTTATCATGCTGGCAATCCAGTGCGGCTTGCTGCTGCTCGGCAGCGGCGCGCTGCAGTTGCTCGGGGCACACGCCAGCGCGGCGCAATTGGCGCAGCTCTTCGAGGCACACGGCACGCTGCTCACGGTGCGCCTGCTGCTCAGCCCGCTGGCCGCCGGCGGCTTGGCGTGGATGATCTGGAAGACGTTGCAAATCCCGCAGACGATGGCCGCAACCGGGCTGTTCTACATCGCCATCCTGTCGGTGCTGGTGGGCGAGCTCATGTCGCGCTTCATCCTGTTCCGCACGTCGTTGCCGCTGTAAGGGAACCGGGCGCAGCATGTTGCGCCTCACGGTCCGCGAGGGCTCAATCCGGAATCCGGATCACGCTAACGCGCAAGCCGTGTGAGGTCCAGCTGACGTCGTAACCGACCTTGAGACCTTCGCACAGGTCGTCGATGTGGCGATGCGGGCCGATCATGGTGACGTACGGGAAGATGAACGGGATATTGCGGCCGCTGGCGCTGCGGATCGTCCCGCGTTGGGCCCCGCGCGCCAGCTTGAGGATCGTGCCACGATAGAATTTGTCGCCGCCGGGCGCCTCGACTTCCGGTGCCGGCGTCTCGTCCCCGTCGCTCACGTCAGTGCACCACGTCCGCCGCGCCGCGCGCCACGTCGGTGAGCCGGTCGGTACCCACCCGGCCGACGAAGTCGCCGAAGCGCTCGCCCGGCCGGCGCTCGGTGCGGTAGCACTCGGCCAGTGCCGCCACCACCTTCGGCACCTCCGCCTCGGGAAAACGGCCGGAGATGCGCCGTCCGACCTGCGCGTCGTCTTCGCCGACGCGGCCGCCGACCAGGATGGAGTAATGCGGGAAGTGCTGGCCGTCGTCACCCTTCAGCGACAAGCCGGTGAGGCCGATGTCGCCGATGTGGTGCTGGCCGCACGAGTTGGGGCAGCCGCTGATCTTGATGCGAAGCGTGCCCAGCTCCTCGACGCGACCGTTGCCGGCGAGCAGGTGCGTGCGGATCGCCTGCGCGATCCCCATCGACCGGCTCACCGCCAAGCTGCAATAGTCGGCGCCCGGGCACGACGTCACGTCGGTGATGTGCAAGGCGTCCGCGTCGGCGAGGTTGAGGTCGCACAAGCGGCGATAGACCTCGGCGACGCGCGCCCCCGGAATCCACGGCACCATGAGATTCTGATCGTTGGTGGCCCGCAGGTCGCCGGAGCCGATCTCGCGCGCCAGCGCGCCGACGGCGCGGAACTGTGCCGTGGTGATGTCGCCGAGCGGCAATTGCACCATCGCGCCGTAATACCCCGGCTGCTTCTGGGCGAACGTGTTCGTGCGCAGCCAGTGGGCGAAGCGCTGGTCAGCGGTCGGCGGCAGCGCCGACGGCGGATTCTTCGATGCCGCCATCCGGAAACCCGAAACGATTTCGTCCAGCTCGGCGCGCAGCGCCACACCGTGTTGCGCCTCGACCTGGGCGTAGAGGCGATCGACCTCCGCGATGAAGCGCTCGGCGCCCAGGTGCTGGAACAGGTACTTCATGCGCGCCTTCTTGCGGTTCTTACGCTCGCCGCTGCGATGCTGCAAGCGGACGATCGCCTCCGCCAAGATCAGCGCGTCTTCCGCCGGAATGAACTCACGAATCGGGCGCGCCAGGAACGCCTGAGAGCCCAGCCCGCCGCCGGCGTGGATGGCGAATCCTTTCTTGCCGTCGCGAATGTGCGGGAAGTAGCCGATGTCATTGACGGGGGCCTGCGCGCAGTCCTCCCGGCATCCGGAGAAGGCGATCTTGAACTTGCGCGGCAGCGTCAGATTCAGCGGATGGAACAAGAAGTACTCGTGCATGGCATAGACGTACGGCGTGACGTCGAACGGCTCGTCCGGCCAGACGCCGGCGTGAATGCAGCCGGTGACGTTGCGCACGCTGTCGGCGCACGCACCACGGGTGGTGATGCCGACGGCGTGCAGCCGCTCGTAGATGTCCATCACGTTGGCGAGCTCGATCCAGTGTACCTGCACGTCCTGCCGCGTGGTGACGTGCAAGACGCCGCGGGCGTAGTCGTCGGTGATGTCGGCCAGGACGTCCACCTGGGCGGCGGTCAGGATGCCGCCCGGCAGCTTGATGCGTTGCATGTGACTGGTGTGATCGAGCTGGTAATACAGGCCGTAGCTCAGGCGGATCGGCCGGAACTCGTCGCCGGTCAGCTGGCCCGCGCGATATCGTTGCACGCGCTCGCCATGCCCGCGCAGAGCGGCGCGGAAGTCACTGTCGTTGGGTCGCATGGTCTGCCCCCTTCTCACTCGTGCTTCATGGAGCTAATGAGTCTATTATCATCGCGGCGGTTCCTGAATCAAGATCTGCGCGCCACCACCGCGCGCTCGGAGTCATGCTGGAAACATGTCGATCATGAGCCGGAGACAACGGCGAAGTCAAGGCCGAGCGCAGTTGCCTTTGCGTGTGCACCCCGGTAAGAAGGCGCCACCTCGATCCCGATGTCTTCCACGGATTTCTTCGGCCTGTGGCTGCACGTACTGGCCCTCGCCACGTACGCCGGCGCCACGCTCGCCCTGCTGATCATGGTCCTCCCGGCGGCCGCGGTGGTGTCCGAGGCGGCGGCGCGGCGGACATTCCTGGCGCGCGCCCTGCGCGTCTACGATCCGCTGGCTATCGCCGCTCTCGGCGTGCTGGTTATGACGGGCGCAACCAACCTCACGTCGTACAAGGACGCGCTGCGCGGCGAGTTCTTCGCGCGCCTGGGCTGGCTCCTGGTCTGGAAGCTGACGCTGGCGTTCCTGGTCATCATGGTCGGAACGTACGTCACGTTCGGCCTCGGGCATCGCATCGTGCGCACCGAAATGGCCGGCGAGCCGCTCGACGAGGTGTGGCTCGCGAGCATGCGTCGGCGTCTGGCATATGCGTGTTGGCTCACCTTGGCGCTGATCGCCGTAACCACGTGGCTCGGGCTCGAGCTCGGGCACCCGCACTGAGAGCATGACGCGAAAGGAAAATTCGATGGAGATCTTCAAAGACGCGCGGGCGGCAGCGGCGTTTGCGCCGGATAAGATGAAGAAGGTGAACCTGTTCGACACCGAGCGCATGTTCTGCGACGTCTACGGGCTCAGCCCCGGCCAGGAACAGACGGCGCACGCGCACGCCGGAGCGGACAAGGTGTACTTCGTCCTCGACGGCGCCGGCGTGTTTCGGATCGGTGACGAAGAGCGCCACGTGGGCAGCGGCTACGCCGTCCTCGCACCCGCCGGGGTGAGCCACGCGGTCCGTAACGCGGGGGCGACGGGACTCACGTTGCTGGTCTTCATGGCGCCCAAACCGGTCGCCACGAAGTAGCCCCGGCGCGGCGGTTGCGGGCATCGGACACCGATGCTACGGATGGTGGGTTAACCGTCCCTGTAAGGAGCAACAGAACAATGCTGATCCCCGCGACCCAGCTTCGGGCTGGCATGATCGTCAAGCACCAGAACGACCTGTTCCGCGTGATGAACGTGGTGCACATCACGCCAGGAAACTGGCGCGGCATGGTGCAGACCAAGCTGCGCAACCTGCGCTCCGGCACGCAGCTGGAAAACCGCTTTCGCTCGGAAGACAAGGTCGAGCGCGTCACCTTCGAGCAGCACGAGATGGAGTTCCTCTACGAGTCGGACGCCCAGTATCACTTCATGAACACCGAGTCCTACGAGCAGATCGCATTGGAGGGCGAAGCGCTCGGCGACGCGGTCAACTACCTGAGCCCGAACCTGCGCGTCTTGGTGGAGTTCTATGAAGGCAAGCCGATGGGCGTGTCGCTCCCGAAGACCGTCGACCTCAAAGTGACGGAGACGGAACCCAGCATGAAGAGCGCGACGGTCACCAACGTGCTCAAACCGGCAACAGTCGAGACCGGCGCCATCGTGCAAGTGCCCGGCTTCGTCGCCATCGGCGACGTGATTCGCGTCGATACCGAGTCGGGCGAATATCTGTCCCGCGCCAAGTAGGCCGAATACCAGCCGGGGTATTGCGGCCCCGGTTGCATTTCCACTGTTCATGCGGGAGACATAGGCCATGGACAACCTCGAGCAGTTTCGGGAAGAGACGCGGCAGTGGCTCAAGGCCAACGCGCCGCCGTCGATGTTCACGCCGCTGCGCAACGTCGACGATGCGTGTTGGGGCGGACGCAAGACGCAATACCCGCCCGACGTCAAGCGCTGGCTCGACGTCATGGCCGAACGCGGCTGGACAGCACCGACGTGGCCGAAGCAATACGGCGGCGGCGGCCTCAGCAAGGCTGAGGCGAAGGCGCTCAGCCAGGAGATGGCCAAGCTCGGCCTACGCGCGCCCTTGGTAGGTTTCGGGCTGACGATGATTGGCCCGCTCCTGCTGCAAGAAGGCAGCGAGGACATCAAGCGCATCCACTTGCCGCGCATCATCCGTGGCGAGATCCGCTGGTGTCAGGGCTACTCCGAGCCCGGCTCCGGGTCCGATCTGGCCAGCTTGCAGACACGCGCCGTCATTGACGGCGACGACTTCATCATCAACGGCCAGAAGATCTGGACCTCATACGGAGACCAGGCCGATTGGATGTTCCTGCTGGTGCGCACCGACCCCAACGTGCGGAAGCAGGAGGGCATCACCTTCGTCCTCATGGACATGGGCAGCCCGGGCGTCAGCGTGAAGCCGATCCGGCTGATCAGCGGCTCGTCGCCGTTTTGCGAAACCTTCTTCGACAACGTGCGCGTACCGCGCTCGCAGGTGGTCGGCGAGATGAACGGCGGTTGGGCGATGGCCAAGGCCCTGCTCGGTCACGAGCGCACCATGATCGCCGACATCTTCAAGGACCGCGTGCCGGGGAATCCGCTGCTCAAGCTGGCACGGCGGTACATTGCGGGCAGCGACAAGCGTGTCGCCGACGCCGCGATCCGCGATCGCATCACGCAGGCCGACATGGATCAGGCCTGCCTCGATCTCACGCTGAAGCGCTCGCAGGACAACATGAAGGCCGGCCACAAGCCGGGGCCGGAGACGTCGATCTTCAAGTACTACGGCACCGAGACCAACATGCGGCGCCGCGAGCTGATGGTGTCCATCGCCGGACCGCACGCCCTCGGCTGGGAAGGCCCGGGCTTCGACGAGCACGAGCTGACGCTCACCCGCGACTGGTTGCGCTCGCGCGGCAACTCGATCGAAGGCGGCACGTCGGAGATCCAGCTCAACATCATCGCCAAGCGCGTCTTGGGCTTGCCGGACTAGAGATCCATGAATTGCACTCATCCCGGCTGCATGAAATGAAGAAGCCCGACACCCGTTTGGGTCCCTTCTCCTGTTGCCATTTCCGGCAACGGGGGAAGGTCAGGATGGGGGCGGCTTTCTGAGCCTCCTCAAGGGGCACACCATGGATCTCGTTCTCAACGAGGAGCAAGAGCTCCTGCAACAGACCGTCCGCGAGTTCGTCAGCAAGAACTCCTCTTTGCGCCGCATTCGCGCGTTGCGCGACAGCGGTGATCCGCTCGGATACTCGCGCGACCTGTGGAGCGAGATGGCCAAGCTCGGCTGGCTCGGCATCATCTTCCCTGAAGAGTACGGTGGTGCCGGGCTCGGCTACACCGAGCTGATGGTCGTCCTCGAAGAGATGGGCCGCGGGCTCATGCCCGAGCCGATCCTGTCGACCGTCCTGCTCGGCGGCAGCGCGATCGCCACCGCAGGCTCGCCGCTGCAACGGCAGGCGTTGTTGCCGCCGTTGATCGCAGGAGATCTGCGCATCGCCCTCGCGTATCAAGAACCGCAGAGCCGCTACAACCCGCAGCACATCGAAACGCTGGCCAAGCAGACGGCCTCCGGCTGGAGCATTCAGGGCACGAAGGTACAGGTGCTTGACGGCTACGGCGCCGATCGCTTCCTGGTCAGTGCGCGCACCGCGGGGGCCACAACGGATGCGGCCGGCATCACGCTCCTTCTCGTCGACGCCCACGCGCCGGGACTGTCCATCGAACGGCAGTGGCGGATCGACAGCCGCAACGCCGCGATCGTACGCTTGGACAACGTCCCAGTCGGCGCCGACGACGTGGTGGGCAGTGCCGACGGTGGCGCGGAGCTGCTGGCGTCGATCATCGACCGCAGCACCATCGGCCTGTGCGCCGAGATGCTGGGCAGCATGACGGCTGCCCTGGAAATGACGCTGAGCTACTTGAGAACCCGTACCCAGTTCGGTGTGCCCATCGGCTCGTTCCAGGCGCTGAAGCACCGCGCCGCGAAGTTGTACATTGAGACCGAGCTGGCACGCTCGGCGGTCATGGCGGCGCACCGCGCGCTCGACGAGCAGAGCCCCGACATCGCGCATTTCGCCGCGCTCGCCAAGGCGCGCTGCTCCGACGCCTTCGTGTTGATCGGCAACGAGACCGTGCAAATGCACGGCGGCATCGGGATGACCGACGAGCACGACGCCGGCTTCTTCATCAAACGCGCCCGCGCCGCCGAGATCACCTTCGGCGACGCCGCCTACCACCGCAACCGCTTCGCCGAGCTGCACGGGTACTGACGCCGGTCGGCATCGCGCTCGCGTCCTTCGAGCGTCCCTTCGCCTGCCTGAGACACAATTCACTTGACGGCAACCCTGCTGGCGGCATACAAGGACCGCTCGCGGGGCAGGACGCGCAATGCTCAATACCGGTCAGGGCACGAAAGGACGCGCATGAGGGCACGGAGCTTACTGGTGGTCATCCTGGTCGCGGCCACTACCCTGCCGGGCTGCGAGTTCAGCCGCCGCTTCGTGAAAAAGCCCTGGGGCAAGGGCACGTATATTCCCGCGGCGGTCTGCGCGGTCGTCGGCGGTGTTGCCGGCGCCGCGATCGAGTCGCAGGGGTTCTCCAATCAGAGCATCCGCGGCGGCGAGGCCTGCACATCCGTCAATGGTGGGGCGCAGACGTGCGCCCACGCCAGCCCGTCCTATCCCGGGGCGATCGCCATCGGCGCGGGCGCCGGCGCGCTGCTCTGCGGCCTGGCGGGTCACTATTTGCTCGACCCGGAAGGCACCGTGACGCCGACACCGACCCCGACACTCCTACCGTTGCCCACGCTGACACCGACCGAGGTGCCGCTGCCGCCGCCGTCGAGCAAGCGGATCGTGCTGCGCGGTGTCCATTTCGACTTCGACAAGAGCGACATCCGTACCGACTCGCGACCGGTGCTGGACGAGGCGGCGGAAGTGCTGCGGGACAACCCGCGCGTCCGCATCGCGGTCGAAGGCCACACCGACGCGCTCGGCGCCGATCTCTACAACGAAAAGCTGTCCGTCCGGCGCGCCGAGGCGGTGTTCCGCTACTTGGTCAATCACGGGGTCACCCCCGAGCGCATGGAAGTCGTTGGCTATGGGAAGACCCGGCCGGTGGCCGACAACGAATCCGAAAGCGGCCGGGCGCAGAATCGACGCGTCGAGTTGCACGTCGTCAAGGCTACCGAGGGATCCGAACCGTAGGAACGAGGGGGTCGCCGCGCGCCGCGAGAAAGGCACCGGCGAGCAGTTGCGAAACGTTGACTTAAGTGAGGGGGGCAGATAAGGGTCGGGCAGACCCGCGCAGAGTCATCTACGCCCCGGGCAGGAGGAGCAATGAAGCAGATTGCGAGGAGATTTGGCCTGGCGCTGTGTGCCGCCGCGACGCTGGCAGTGTCGGCGTTGCCCGGCCGTGCCGACGTACAGCCGGGAGACGTGATCAACAAGACCAACATCGACAAAGTGAAGGATCTCGTGTCGCCCGGGGTCGAGTGGTGCATCAAGCACGGCCTGGTGATGAAGATCGTGCCCTACAAGAAGATCGAGTGGAACAAGGAGTTCCGCGAAGCCACCGAGAAGTATGGCGGGCAGACCAAGCTGGGGCCGGACGGCCGCACCCTGGTGGGCCACGTGGCCGGCATGCCGTTCCCCAACATCGACGCGAACGACCCGCAGGTGGCGCTCAAGATCATGTGGAACTTCGAGTACAAACCGTACACCACCGACGACGAGGATTTGCGTAACTTCGATGCCGACACCGGCCCGGTCACCGACGGCGGCCCGATGAACATCGAGCGCCACTTCCTCCTCGATCACCTGCGCACCCTCTGGTACAACGCGCGACTGATCGTCGATCCGAAGCCCGAGCTGCCGAACCCCGACGGCGTGCGCGCCAAGAGCTCGCTGCATCCGATCCTCGAGCCGTTCGACCTGAAAGGCGTCGGCGAAACCGGTATCCGCTACCTGAGCCCGGACCGTCAGGACGATACGTGGCTGTACCTGCCGTCGCTGCGCCGCGTGCGGCGTCTGTCGAGTGCGCAACGCTCCGACGCGCTGTTCGGCCAAGACACCGACGTCGACAGCTACGGCGGCTACGCCGGGCAAATCCCGTGGTTCGATTGGAAGTATCTCGGCGAGAAGGAAATCCTCGGCTCCTACCACTCGGACTCCTTCCCGGTGAAGTACTGCGACGGCGCCGGCGACTTCATCTTCTGCGACACGTGGGAGAAGCGCAAGGCATACGTGATCGAAGGGACGCCCAGGCTGCCGCAGTACGCCTACGGCAAGCGGCTCATCTTCATCGACAAGGAGACCTACACCGTCGCGTTCACCGACATCTTCGATCGCTCGCTGCAGCTGTGGAAGGTGTGGGTCAACCAGTGGAGCTTCAAGAAGCGCGCAACCTCATCGTACGGCATCGAGTACACGGACGAGATGCCGTACCAGCCGAGCATTACGATGGTCGACATGCAGCTCAGCCACGCGACCAAAGCGGCGTTGCCCAGCTCGAAGTATCCGGGCGAGGAAGGCTGGTACTACAACCAAGGCGCCAAGTCGGGCATCTCGGAGGAGTTCTTCACCGTCGCCCACCTGATCGCGTCGGGTAACTGACGCGCGGTAGCATTGACGATGCACAAAAAGGGGACGCCGATCGGCGTCCCCCTTTTTTCGCGCTGCGTAATCCGGAATCTACTTGCGGAAGCGGCAGGGACACTCTTCCGAACGTTTCTTGGCAACGGGAAAGCGTTCTTAGAGATGGCAACCTCGCATGATGATCCAGAACTAACTGACCGACGTTCTGTCACGGCTTCATTCTTGCTGGCCGTTTGTAAAGCGTCATGGTGGACCGTCGTACAAGGTATGTCGGCGTCGGGGTGGCTCTCGCGACCCTTTTTCTCTTGGGGTCGCCGATTGTCGCCGTCACCACCGACCCCGCGTCGCCGATCGCGACCGACAGCCCGTTCGACATTCACTGCACGAACGAACCGAGTGCGGACGTAGTGATTTTCTATTTTGCGAGCGATCCGAGCCACCGCTTCTTCTCCGAAACCAGCTGCCCCACGCTCGGGGTTCGCCAACTCTCCGCCTTCGACGGGTACTTCGTCGAGATTGACAAGACGCGTCTGGCCGGCGACGAAGATGCGCTCTCGCTCGACGATGTCCGCAACGATCCCGGTTACGTCAGTGAGATCCGCGTGCAGTGGGTCGACGCTCCTCCCACGCCGTTGCCGAGCCCCACTGCGAGCGGTGATTCGCCGTGATGATCCGAGGCGTCACCGCGATGACCGGCCAACGAGTCCTGAGCCTCCTGCTCGGGCTTAGCGCCTCGGTTGTCGCGCGTTGCACCCTTGCCACATGCCCGACGATTTCCAGCGTCAGTCCGAACCCGTACATCGTGGCCTCGGGATCGCAGATTACGATTTCGGGGAGTGGGTTTTGCACTACCTCGGGGTGCAACTCCGTCACCATCAACGGCGTCAGTGCCACGGTGGTTACGGGTTCTCGATCGTCGAGCGGCCTCAAAGTCTATGATCCCGGCCTCGGCGCCGGCAGCAATTACGACGTCGCGGTCACGCAGAGCACGTGCGCGGTGGCGCACAGCACGATTACTTACCAAAACCCGACGCCAACGGTCTCGGCCGCCACCGACGTGAGCGGACACACGTACGGCTCGACCGCCGGCGGATACCAAATCACCGTGACGGGAAGCAATTTCGTCAGTGGCGCCACGGTGTGTTACGACGGGTTCCTGTGTCCGGGCACGGCCGCCGATTCCGTGCCCTCGTCGACCCAACTGAAGCACACCGTGAATGTGGGGAGTTGGCCCGCCGGCGCGGGAACGGTGCGAGTCTATAACCCCGGTCCGAATACGCCGGCATCGAATATCTTGAGTGGCTGGACCTTCGTCCCACCACCCACGCTGTCGTGTCCGGCGACGTATGCCGGCACCGGGTCGAGCGTCAGCTTCACGTTCAATGGGAGCAATCTACCCCTCAACCCCACATACTGCATCACGCAGTTCAACGGACAGGCGGTCGGTTGCACAGCGGCCTCGGGCACGCAGTTCACCTCCACCACGTATACGATGCCCAGCACGCCCGGCGATTATACGCTGACCGTCTACGGGGCATCCTACGGTGGAGTCAATTACGCGGGCTGGGCGGGGTCCAGCAGTTCCCCAAATGGGCTGACCGCGAACTGCACCATTCATGTCGTCGGCCCCGCCACCATCTCGTCGATCAGCACCACCGCGCCCGAATCCACGAGCGGCGGCTTTGCCGCGACGGTCACCGGCACGAACTTCGTGCCGGGGAGCGCCATTTACATCGTGCTCAACGGCACAAACTACTATTTCACGGTCACCAGCTACACGAGTCTCACCCAGATCAGCGCCATCACGCCGGCGATGCCCGCGGGCACGTACCAGGTGTGCGCGTGGAACATGGTGGGGAGTCCCGGGTGCTGGTCGGCGCTGCAATACATCGCACCACCCTCCAACCTCAGCATTGATCAACCGTATGCGTCGACCGCCGGGGGGCAGACGCGGGCCATCAGCGGGATCGGGCTGGGGAGCGCCGTGAAAGTCGATACGGCGACTGTCGTGATGAGCGGGGGCGTTTTCACCACGCCGCCACATGCGGCCGGTCCCGTCGTCCTGCGCGTCTACGGGCTGAGCGGCGCGGACTACAACGGCATCTTCACCGACACGGCCAACGGCTTTCTCACGTACCAGGCGCCGACGAACACGCCGACCAACATATCGACACCGACCAGCACGCCCACGGAGACCCTGACGCCGACCAACTCGCCAACCCCGAGCCCGTCCGATACGCCGACGCGAACACCGACCGCCACGCCCACAAGCACACCAACCGCGACGCCGACGGCAACGCCCACGCCGAGTCCGACGAGCACCGCGACCCCTACGGCCACCTCAACCGCGACGCCCACGAGCAGCCCGACAGCCACCGATACGCCAACCAACACGCCCACGGAGAGCTCGACGCCAAGTCCCACGTTGACAATCACACCAACGGATACACCGACGACTACGCCATCGGATACCCCGACTCAAACCCCAACGCTAACACCAACCAACACCCCGACAGCGAGTCCAACGTCGACCCCGACGTCAACAGATACACCCACAGCAACACCATCGGATACCCCGACCCAGACCCCGACGCCGACACCAAGCAACAGCGCGACACCAACAACCACCCCGACGGATACACCAACGCATACGGCGACGCCGACGGATACGCCGACATCGAGCCCAACGAGCACGCCAAGCTCGACCGATACACCGACGAGCACGCCCTCACCCACAGCCAGCCCCACTAACACTCCGACACCAACGGCAACCGAGACGCCCACGGACACCCCGACTCCAACGAACACGCCGACCCAGACGCCAACAGACACAACTACCAACGCCACTCCGACCGCGACGCCTACACTGAGCCCAACGTCGACCCCGACGGACACGCCAAGCCCGACGCCCACCCCACCGTTAGTGGTCGGCAGCTGCGTGCAATTTGATCTCGGCAATGCCGTGCCGGTAACCGTCAGTGGCACGACCGACGGGGGGTCGAATTCGATGAGTGGCACGTCCTGCGGGGACGGTGGAGGGAGCTCGCCGGACGTGACCTATCAATGGACCGCGCCCGCCGACGGCTACTATGTGATCAGCACGCTCGGCGCCGCGTTCGATACCATTCTGTACGTCCGCGACGCGGCATGCGACGGAGCCGAGCTGGCGTGCAATGACGACAACGGCGGCACGGTGCAGTCCTTGGTCAGCGTGCAGCTTGTCGCGGGCCAGACGGTGGTGATCGTGGTCGACGGCTATGGCGGCGCGGCGGGTGCGTACCAATTGTCGGTGATCTCAGCCGGGGACTGCTGCAGCGCGGGCCAAGCTCCCGGCTGCGGCAACGCGGCGTGTACGACGTGCGTGTGCACCTTCGACGCGTTCTGCTGTGGTGTACAATGGGACAAGGTGTGTGCGGGCGAAGCCGGTGCTGTCTGTGCACCGGCCTGCGGCTGTCCGACGCCACCGCCTGTCCCCCTCCCACCGTCTCCAACGCCGACGCCCGCCCCTGGGAATTGCTGTGCCGCGAGCAGCGTGGCGGATTGCGCCAATGCCGCCTGCGCCGCCTGTATCTGCGCATTTGATCCCTACTGCTGCGCGGCACAGTGGGATGGTATCTGCGCGGGTGAAACCCTCAATGCATGTCCGGCGGACTGCGGATGCCCCACACCGATGCCGACACCGGCGGGCAGCTGCCCACCATTCAACCTGGGCACCATGCTGCCCGTATCAGTGAGCGGCGTGATTGCCAGCGGCGCCCCGAATGCCATGAATGGTGCGTCCTGCGCCGACGGTGGCAGTGGCCCAGAGGTCGCCTACCAGTGGACCGCGCCCGGCGACGGGTCGTACGTGATCAACACCCTGGGCTCGGCGTTCGACACGATTCTCTACGTTCGCGACGGCAGCTGCGACGGGCCGGAGCTCGGGTGCGATGATGACGCGGATGAAACCACGCAGTCCTCACTCACGGTGGCGCTGACGGCGGGTCAAACCGTCGTAATCATCGTCGACTCGTATACGCACTACGCCGGCGCGTATCAGCTGAGCATCACGCCGGCTCCTGCCCCGAGCGGCGACTGTTGCAGCAGTCAGGACGCGGCCTTCTGCGGCAACCCGGCCTGCGTGGCGTGTGTCTGCGACAGCGCCGTCGACCCCTTCTGCTGCACCACGCAGTGGGACGGTCTGTGCGCGTACTATGCCCTGACCACGTGCCAACCAGACTGCGGCTGCCCGACGCCGACCCCCACGCCCACGCCGACACCAACATCGACGCCGGGAGATTGCTGTACGGGGAACGGCGGCCCGAATTGCACCAACGCCGCCTGCGCCGCGTGCGTGTGCGCCTTCGATGCGTTCTGCTGCAACGTGCAGTGGAGCGACAATTGCGTTCTGGAATTGTTGGACCGGTGCGAGGCGGCGTGCGGCTGCCCCACGCCCACGCCGACGCCCACAGCGACTCCCGGCAATTGCTGCACGGGCAACGGCGGCCCGAATTGCACCAACACCGACTGCGCGGCGTGTGTTTGCGCCTTCGACGCCTTCTGCTGCGATGTGCAATGGAACGACAATTGTGCAAGCGAAGCCCTCAACGCCTGTGAGGCGAATTGCGCGTGCGCCACGCCGACGCCCATGCCGAGCATCAGCATTCAAACCCCCGCCGACGGGAGCGCGGTCAAGCATGCGATGCTGTCGGCAAGCGGTACGTTCACGGGAGGAGATGGCGTGGTGGTCAATGGCGTCATTGCCAAGGTTGCGAATGGGAGTTTTGCAGCGACGGTTCCCCTCGTCGAGGGGATCAACCCGATCACCGCGGCGCTGACGGGACCCGCTGGTGGCGGTGTGAGCGTCACCATTTACGTCACCCTCGACACGCTTGCGCCGGCGGCGCCGAATGTCCCGCTGATTGGTGCGGGTATTTTCAACGGCGGCCCGGTGACCGTAGCCGGCATCGTCGGAAGCGTGGAAGTCGATGGCATGGTGAGCATCACAAACACGCGTACCGGACTGACCGTCGCCACGATGGCTGATGATACGGGCGCGTTCCAGACGAGCATCGGGGGCCAAGTCGGAGATCCCTTGTCGATCTCGGTAACGGACCGGGCAGGGAACACCGGACGACCGGGGATCTTGCAGGTCAGCAACGTGAGCGTAAGTATCAGCGACACCCTTCAGGGAACCGATTCTAGTGGCGATGAGCTCACGCTGCGCGGCGGCCTGCTATCCGTATCGAGTCCGACCGTCGGGGTGACCGTCAACGGCACCCCGGGCATCGTCGAAAGCAGCCAGTTCGTCGTGCGCCTGCCGATCGATGCATCGATGACGAGCGTGACCCTGCTGGTGCGCGACTTCGGCGGCATCTGCAGCGCCCTCGCCATCCCGATCAGTGTCCCGTCGGGGCCGTTGCCGCCGCAGATCATGTTGCGGGCCACCCATCCCGCCGGCGTGCTTCCGCTCAGCACCGGCTTCACGTATTCGGGTTCCGTGTCCGCCGCGCATGTAACGCTCGACGCCGACGGGGACGGCACAATAGATGCGGACGAAACCACGATCGACACCTTCAGCTTTGCGTACACGCAGTCTGGCTTATACCTCCCGCGGTTGACCATCACCGACGCGGATGGCAACAGCTACACGGCCGTGGGCATGGTGGACGTCGCCGACCCGGTGGTGATGGATGCGCGCCTGCAACCCGTGTGGCAAGGGGTGAAAGATGCGTTGCGCCGCGGCGACGTCGGTAGCGCTTTGCAGTTCATCCACTCCGACGGGACAGTGCGCTATCAAGCGACCTGGAACGAACTGCCGATGGCCGTGCTGGCAGACATCGATCAGGTCATGACGCAGGTGCGTTTGGTCGAGGTGGGCTTCGCCGGGGCGCAATACGAAATGCTCCGGGACAAGAATGGGCAGACCTTCTCCTTCGCCGCCTGGTTCCAACTCGATCAGGACGGGCTCTGGCGCCTGCTGAGGTTTTAGGTATGCGAGTGCGTATTCCACGTACCCTGTTGGCGGCTTTGGCCGTCCTGCCGATGTTGGTCCTCCTCGCTGCGACCTCTCGCGGGAGCGAGGCACTGGTCAATCAATGGGGACCCTTCAAAGGACAAGTGGTGGATGCCGAAACGGCCAAGCCGATTCCAGGCGCGATCTTCTTTGCGATCTGGATGAGAATCATTCCGACTCCCATCCACGCGGGTGAGAAGTTCAACGATGCTCGCTTCGCAGTCGCCGACTCCGACGGCCGTTTCGAGATTCCACGTCGCACTCCGCCCATGTTTCCGTCGCTAGTTGAGACCGTCTACCTCGCGTGTGTGGCTCCTGGATATAAACCGCTCGATGGGACCGGGGTTGTGCCGCCACCGTTAATTCTGCGTCTGACGCGGTTCCAAACAACAGAAAAGGAGCGGCATCTGGGCGGAAACGGGTATTCAGCCAACATTGGCCTGATTCCGCATGATAGACGTGCGGAGTTCGAACGCGCCATCAACGAAAAGCGGCACGAGGTGAATCTTCCGCCTATCAGTCTTAGGGGGGCTCTCTGAGCATGCCTACTCCAATTGTGAGAAGCGTCTTCCGCTGCGCGGTTGGCGTAGCCCTTTGCATTGCCCCGGCTGCGGTGCACGCGTTCAACGTGCAGACGCACCGCAAGATGAACAGCGCTGCGGTCGACGCCTCTGCACTGAATAGCTTTCTCGAAACTCAGCTCGGGTTTACCGACGGTGTGAATACACAGTTTCAGAAGCAGATGGACAAATTCACCGCCTCAGACTGGATCCAGGAGGGCGGTGAGCGCGAGGACGATTACGGTTTCTTGCTCAATCCTCTTCAATGGCGCTTTAACCGCCACTTCCACGACCCGCTGCAGCCGTGGACCAGTGCCGGTTTGTACGGTGTGTTCGATTCTTCCATCGTGTGGATGCAAGAGGCACAGGACTCGATTGGGGTGTCGCAGGGGTGGTCGTGGCAAGAAGCTCGCAGCTTCTACTATGCTGCGTTGACGTCGGACACACAGGCAACGCGTGACGAGAGCTGGGCCGACACGTTTCGCGCCGTCGGCCAAATCATGCACCTCATCGAAGACGCTGGGCAACCCGCTCATGTGCGCAACGACGCCCACGGAATGGAAGCCATATGTCGTACGTTCGGAAGCGACTGTTTCGGGCACTTCGAATACTGGGTGTCTGACCATGTTGCGACTGTCCCGCCCCCTCGCGACGACGATCGGTTCGATCGAACGATCCTATCCGAACCGACGGGTCATACCGAGGCGCCCGTTCCTGTGGCTCGGCTGATCGATACCGATACCTACAACGGCTCTTTTGTCGTGTTGGGTCCGTCGATCGGCCTTGCCGAGTTCACGAATGCCAACTTCTTCAGCGAGGACACGATCAGCAATACCGTCTACCCGTTTCCGAGTCTTGCCCCGAGCGCGCTGGTTCCCTTGCCGCTCCTTGCACCCGGCGGCAGCCTCCCGCGGCAGTACTACGCAAAGGCTGATGGCTATGGCGTTCCGGTTACGCCTCTCTTTGCGGAAGCCGTGTTTGACGAGGTCTTGGACCAGTACGGGATCACGGTGCTCGTGCAAGTACAACAGCGCATCTTGGACGAGAACGTGTGGCAAGCGGAGGCTGACATCCTGCTGCCCAAAGCGGTCGACTACGCGCAGGGCGCGCTCGAGTACTTCTTCCGTGGCCGCTTCGACTTCTGTCATGGTGGCCGCGGTGGCTTTTCCGCCATTCGCAACACCGGGGCCGAGGCGTTGCGCGGCACTTTCGGCCTCTACTACGACGATGCCAATGGCACACGCCAGTCCGCCGCGCAGTGGAGCACCGATGCCTACCTGCCTGCCGACGCCAACGGCTGGCTGGCGCCGAATGCCGTGGTGCGCCTCCCCGATGCCGCGGTCCCGACTGACCCAGCGCCCGCCGCATACACCCTCGTATTCAAGGGCGATACGGGACCGGGCGACGGCACTGTCTTGGAGTCGGGCGCCGTCGAAGCCAAAGTCATCCCGGCCACTCAGCAGTGCACGCAGACCCTGTGGCAATGGGACGAAGCGGGCGCCACCATCGTCGTGTACGACCTCGGCCCCGATGGGGTCCCGACCGGCGTAATCGGGCGCATCACTCCACCTCTTCCCGACGGGCACGTCGGCTGGGGAGTGGCCTTCGATCCGACCGACGGTAACCTGTGGTACACGAGCACGACCTATCCGGTATCGGAGAATTCAGACGGCATCATCCGCAAAGTGACTCCGGACGGTACCACGCTCGTCACGGGCCTTCAGGTCACGCGGACCCTCGCGCATGACGACACCGGCCTGGAGCAAAGAGACTTCTCGGCCATCGACGTGGATCCGCATGATCCGCACTTCCTCTGGGTCTCGGGGTGGGAATCGGTGCACTACGACTACGTGCCGTTCTACAAGGTCGACACGCGCACCGGGCAGGTCGTGCATACCTGCCTCATCCGGCGCACCGATGGCGAGCCCGTCGGGACCGGTAGCGCCAACGTGCTGCTCGCCGCAGCGGCGCTGGGCGACGGTACGATGTTGCTGGTAGCTCCCGACCAGCCGTGGAAGGGCAACCGCGTGTTCGAGTTCGACGGTGCGACGTGCGGCAACCTCGGCTATACCGACTTCCTGCCGCTGCCGCCGCCTGCCTACTGGGTTGGCGCGCCCTACGGCATTGCGGTGAACGGCGCGGGCGACTGGGTCGTGCCGATTGTCGACCCCTATTACAACGAGACGTTCGACCTGTTCACGTCGGTCCCGCCGCCATGGTCGCCGGCCGCGCAGGTATTGGCCGCCCCAGCCGCCTCAGCCCCTGGCGAGTGGGGATGGGACGTTGCGCTGGGCATCGGCCCCGAGTGGCCACACGGCGAACAACCCGCCACCCCGCCGTAGCTGCCGCGCGTCTCAAGAAAGAACCGGGCCCTGCGCTCACGTCGGCTCGAACGGTCGCTGCAGCGCGCGGCGCGCGGCCTCCTGCTCGGCGCTGCGCCGGCTCCCGCCTTCCCCCTGCGCCAGCACGGTGTCCCCGAACAAGACCTCCACGACGAAGCGCCGGGCATGGTCCGGACCGGCTTCCTCGATGGTCCGATACACCGGCGTGATCCGGTAGCGCTGCTGACACAGCTCCTGTAATTCGGTCTTGGCGTCGGTGGTCTCCAGCCGCTCCACCTGATCGATGGCGTCGCGAAAGTGTCCCGCGACGACGTCGCGCACCTGTTGGTAGCCGCTCTCGATGAAGATCGCGCCCATCACCGCTTCGTACACCGCGGCGAGGATCGACGGCTTCTCCCGGCCACCGGTTTTCTCCTCGCCCTTACCGAGCGTCAAAGCCTCATGCAGCTGCAGCTCCTGCGCCTTTGCCGCAAAGCTCGCCGTGCACACCAACGCTGCGCGGAACTTCGACAGCTGCCCCTCGTCGAGGTCGGGATACCGCTGGATCAAGAGATCGGCGAACGCCAATCCGAGCACCGCATCGCCGAGGAACTCGAGGCGCTCACTGGCATGCGGTCCGGCGATGCCGGCCGCGGACGAATGGGTCAAGGCCGCAACCAGGTCTTGCTCGTCGCCGAACCGGTAACCGAGGCGTTGCTGCAGCTCGTCCAGCGCCGGTAGTTCCTTAGCCATCAGCGCGCGTCGCAGCCAACCGTCCCAGCAGGCGCGCCCCATGCGCGCCGACGATGGTCACCAGCACCTCCCGGTTGGACAGCGTCGCAGGACCGGAGAGCTCCACTCGTTGATAGTTGCGCGTGTACCCGATCAGCCGGCCGCTGTCGGGTGCCGGCGTTTCTTCCACCAACACCGGCAAGTCGAAGCCGACGAAGCGGCGCGCAAAGTCCGCGCGCTTGCGCTCGCCGAGCTGGCGCAGCCGCTGCGCGCGGCTCTTGACGCAAGCGGGTGCCACATGCCCGGGCAGCTTCGCGGCGGTGGTGCCGGTGCGTCGCGAATACGGAAACACGTGGAAGTATGTCAGCGGCAGCGCGTCGAGCAGCGCCAGCGTCGCATCGAACTGCGCCTCGGTCTCTCCCGGAAAGCCGGCGATGACGTCCGTGCCGATCGCCGCATCGGGAAGCCGGGCACGGATTTCGGTTCCCAGCGCGCGCAAGAAGTCCGTGTCGTACTTGCGGCGCATGCGTTGCAACACCTCGTCGTCACCAGCCTGTACGGGGATGTGCAGATGCGGGCACAACACGTCCGAGCGCGCCATCAGCGCCAAGAGCCGCGGCGTCACTTCGGGCGGATCGATCGAGCTCAGCCGGAGACGCGGCACCGGCGGCTGCTCGATGATCATTTCGAGCAGATCCACCAGCTCCATCGCCGGGTCGAGGTCGCCCCCGTAGCCGCCGAGATGCACGCCGGTCAACACCACTTCCTGGAATCCACGCTCCGCCAGCAGCCGGAGCTGCTCCAACACCTGGCGCGGCGGCACGCTGCGGCTGCGGCCGCGCGCGAACGGCACGATGCAGAACGTGCAGAACAGATCGCAGCCTTCCTGGATCTTCAAAAAAGCCCGCGTCTGCCCGGTGAACGTTTCGGCGCCGAGCGTCTGCACCCGGCGCGCCGTGCGCAGGTCGTTCACGACGATGCGCTCCGCCGTCGCGCTCAGCTCGCCGCGCACCGCGCGCACGACATCGGGCAGCCGATTCAAGCCGACGACGTGATCGACTTCCGGAATGGCGGCGCCGTGCGGACTGATCTGCGCAAAGCACCCGGTCATGATGACGCGCGCCGCCGGATTGAAGCGCCGCGCGCGGCGCGCCAGCTGCCGGCTCTCCGCATCGGCGCGGTCGGTCACCGTACAGCTGTTGACGACGTACACGTCGGCCCCCGGCGCGAACGGAACCACCGTGCACCCTTCGTTGCGCAGCCGCGTCTCGATGCTGGCCGTATCGTACTGGTTGACTTTACAGCCGAGGGTGGCCACGGCGACACGCATGGAAGTCCTCTACGCGGCCGACGCCGCCGGTGCGCGCAATGCGCGCTCGATCCACCCGCCACCGACCAAGCGCTGGCCGTCGTAGAGCACGGCGGCTTGCCCCGGCGTCACCGCAGCCAAGTCGTCCGCTGCCCACGCCGTGAAGCCGCTGGCCGTCACGTCACTGAGCGTGACCTCGGCCGGTGCGAAGCGCGAGCGGATCTTCATACGCAGCCGCGTACCCGCCGGCACCGGCCCGTTGAGCCAATTGGCCGACCCCGCGACCAACCCCGCGGACAGCGTCGCCGTACGCGGTCCGATGTGAACAGTGCCGCTCTGCGCATCGATGGCCGTAACGTACAGCGCCTCGCCCGCGCTCAGGCCAAGCCCGCGGCGCTGGCCGATGGTGAAACGATGCACGCCGTCGTGCCGGGCGACAACGTGTCCGGACGCGTCGACGATCGTCCCCGGCCGTTCCATCTTCCCTTCAGCGTAGCGGCTCACAAAGGCCGCGTACTCGCCCTTCGGCGCAAAGCACACTTCCTGACTGTCCGGCTTTTCAGCTACGCCCAAATCCAGCGACCGGGCGCGCGCGCGCACCTCCGCCTTCGTCAGCTCTCCCAGCGGGAACAGCGTCCGCGCCAGCACCGATGACTCGATCGCAAAGAGGAAGTACGACTGATCCTTGACGGCGTCGACTGCCGCCCAAAGCTCGGCGCCGCTGGTGTTCGGATCGCGGCGCACGCGGGCATAGTGCCCGGTCGCCACCCACGCGGCGCCGAGCTCGCGCCCGCGTTCCCAGAAGCTGGCGAACTTGACGAACTGATTGCAGCGCACGCAGGGATTCGGCGTCCGGCCTTCGAGGTAGTCGGCCACGAACGGCTCGACGACGTTGCGGGTGAACGCATCGCGAAAGTCCATGACGTAGAACGGGATACCGAGCCGTGCCGCGACGCGGCGCGCGTCGATGAAGTCATCCAACGAGCAACAGCCGCTGCCTGACGCACCGCCCCACAGCCGCATCGAGATGCCGACGACGTCGTAGCCGGCTTCGACCAGCAGCGCCGCCGCCACCGAGCTGTCGACGCCACCGCTCATGCCGACCACGACGCGATCGCCGCGCTGCGGCTGCGTCATGGCGCACTCCGCTGCGCATCGCGGATGCGTTGAACCGTACGCGCGGTGGCGGCGACGATGCACTCGACATCGGCCATCGTGTTCGTACGCCCGAAGCTGAAGCGCACCCCGTCACGCGCGGCATCAGCGTTGCGGCCCAGCGCCATCAGCACGTGCGACGGTTCGCCGGCGCCCGCAGCGCATGCCGAGCCGCTCGACACGGCGACGTCGTCGAGGTCAAGCGCCGCCACCAGCGCCTCGCCCCGCACGCCCGCGAAGCTGACGTTCAAGGTATTCGGTAGACAATCGACGCCGTCGGGACCATTGCGCAGCACGTCCGGCACCGCCGCGCGCAAACCGTTCCAGAGCGCATCGCGCAAGGCGACGCAGCCTTCGCCGAACGATCCGAGCTCGGCCGCTGCGAGCCGACACGCCTCGCCCATGCCGACGATGCCGGCGACGTTCTCCGTGCCGGCGCGCAGGCCGCGCTCCTGCCCGCCGCCGAGCAGCAGCGGACGCAGCGGAATGCCGCGGCGTACGCACAGCGCCCCGACACCTTTGGGACCGCCGAGCTTGTGCGCCGAGATCGACAGCAGAGCGATCCCACGCGCGTGCACCGGAATCTTGCCGGCGGCCTGTACGGCATCGACGTGCAGCGGGACGCCGCGCGCCGCGCACAGCGCAGCGATATCGTCGATCGCTTGAATCGTGCCGACCTCGTTGTTCGCCCAACCGATGCTGACCAGCGCCACCGAGTCATCGAGCCGCGCCGCCAGCTCAGCCGGTGCCACACGTCCAGCCGAATCGACCCGAACTTCACGCACCGTGTAGCCGTCGGCACGCAGCGCGTCGATGGGCTCGCGCACCGAAGAGTGCTCGATCGGCGTCGTGACGATGGTCCGCCGCTGCGACGCACGCGCCACCCCGAAGACCGCCAGGTTGTTGCTCTCCGTCCCGCCGCTGGTGAACGCAACCTCCGCTGCCGGCGCGCCGATCAGCGCGGCGACGTGCACGCGCGCGTCCTCGACCGCGCAGCGCGCCCGCGAGCCCGCCGCGTGCACACTCGACGCGTTGCCGTACTCCTCGCGCAGAAACAGCAGCATCGCCGCCAGTGCCTCCGGCCGTAGAGGACTGCTGGCGTTGTGATCACAGTAGATGGCCATCGTGGGTAGCCTGGTTGAGACAGCGCGTTTACGTCGGGAGCTTGCTGGCGCGCCCGACCGCCGGGGAATCGAATTCCCCGGCTAAGTCGATCAAAGTCGTCTCAAGACGACTGAGGACTCCGGAGCCCGTTTCAACGGGCTTTTTCGACACCTGAGCCAGGAGCTTCGAGCTCCTGGCGGCACGATCTAGCGCAGACAGCCTTTGTATTGCCGGCATACTATGCGAGCCTCAGAGCCGCTTCAGCGACGCGCTACGTCTGGGGATTCGTCGTGGTCGACGGCGTCCGCTTGCCGCGGCGCTTGCGATCCTTGTGCAGCTTGTAGTCGATGGCATCGACGAGCGCCTGCCAGCTGGCTTCGATGACGTCGGGCGATACGCCGACGGTGCCCCAGCGCTCGTGGCCGTCGCCCGATTCGATGAGCACGCGCACCGTGGCTTCGGTGCCTTCGCCGGCGCCGAGGACGCGCACCTTGTAGTCGAGCAGCTTCATCTCCTCGATCTGCGGATAGAACTTGCTGAGCGCCTGCCGCAGGGCGTTGTCGAGCGCGTTGACCGGGCCGTTCCCCTGCCCCACCGCGCGTTCGACCTTGCCGTCGGGATCTTCGATCACGATCACCGCTTCGGACACCGGCGGCTCGTCTTCCTTCCACTTCTCGTCGAGGACGCGGAAGCCGACGAGTCGGAAGTTACGTGCCTTGCGGCCGTTCAGGCCCTTCTGCATCAACAGCTCGAATGAGGCCTCGGCGCCTTCGAACTGGAAGCCGCGGCTCTCCATCTCCTTCACCTCGGCGAGCACCTGGCGGACGTTCGGCTTGAGGTCGTCGACGTCGACGCCGAACTCCTGCGCCTTGTAGAGGATGTTGCTGCGGCCCGAGAGGTCGGACACCAGCACGCGGCGGCGGTTGCCCACTACCTCCGGATCGATGTGCTCGTAGGTCTGCGGATTCTTCTGCACCGCCGCGACATGGATGCCGCCCTTGTGTGCGAAGGCGCTGAGCCCGACGAAGGCCTGGCGCTTGTTGGGCTCGAGGTTCGCCAGCTCCCAAACGAAATGCGACAGCTCGCGCAGGTGGCGTAGCTGCGCGGGGGTGACGACCTTGTAGCCCATCTTCAGTTGCAGGTTGGCGATCACCGAGCACAGATTCACGTTGCCGCAGCGCTCGCCGATGCCGTTGATGGTGCCTTGCACCTGCGCGGCGCCGTGCTGCACCGCGATCAGGGTGTTGGCCACGGCAAGCTCCGAATCGTTGTGGCAGTGAATGCCCAAGGGCGTCGTCACCGCTTGTCGGACCGCGTCGACGGCGGCGGCCACTTCGTCCGGTAACCGGCCGCCGTTGGTCTCGCACAGGCAGATCACGTCGGCGCCCGCATCGGCGGCGACGCGGCAGCACTCGACGGCGAACTCCGGGTTATCACGAAAGCCGTCGAAGAAGTGCTCGGCGTCGAAGATCACCGTATCGCGGTGGCGCTTCAGGAACGAGATGCTGTCGTGGATCACTTCGAGGTTGTGCGTCTTCGAGATGCGCAGGTCGTCGCGGACGTGCAGCTCCCAGGTCTTGCCGAAAATCGTCACCACGGGCGTTTCGGCCTGCAGCAGCATGCGGAGGTTGCTGTCCTCGCCGGCCTTGACGCCGACGCGGCGCGTGGCGCCGAAGGCCGCAATCTGCGCTTGCTTCAAGTGCAAGCCCTTCGCCGCCTTGAAGAACGCCTCATCACGGGGATTGGAGCCGGGCCAGCCGCCTTCGATGTAGCGCACGCCGAGGTCGTCGAGGCGTTCGACGATGCGCAGCTTGTCCTCGACGGTGAAGGCGATGTCTTCCGCCTGACAGCCGTCGCGCAGCGTCGTGTCGTACACGTCGATGTGACGCGCGCCGGTCACGCTGCGGCCTCCTCGAAGCCGTGCTCGACCAACGCGTGGTGCAGCACGCGCACCGCCAGCTCGGCGTACTTGGCGTCGATCACCACCGACACCTTGATTTCCGAGGTCGAGATCATCTGGATATTAATACCTTCTTTGGACAAAACCTGAAACATCCGCGCAGCCACGCCGGCGTGGCTGCGCATGCCGAGCCCGACAACCGAGACCTTGGCCACCGAGGTGTCGGAGGTCACGCCGCGGGCGCCGATTTCGGCCGCCACTTCGCGCACCATGCCCAGCGCCTTCTGGTAGTCGGCGCGCGGGACGGTGAAGGTCATATCGGTAAAACCCTCTTCGCTGGCGTTCTGGATAATCATGTCGACGACGATATGCGCGTTGGCGATGGGCGACAAGATCTTCGCCGCCAAGCCCGGGCGGTCCGGGACACGCTGCAGCGTGATCTTCGCCTCGTTCAAGTCGACGGTCACACCCGAAACCAAGACCTCTTCCATGCTCGGATCCTCCTCGACCACCCACGTGCCCGGCTCGTCGGAGAAGCTCGAGCGCACGTGCACCGGTACGTGGTAGCGCTTGGCGAACTCCACCGAGCGGATCTGCAACACCTTGGCGCCGAGGCTGGCCATCTCCAGCATCTCGTCATACGAAATGCGCGCCAGCTTGCGGGCGTTCGGGCAGATGCGCGGATCGGTGGTGTAGACGCCGGCGACGTCGGTGTAGATCTCACAGACGTCCGCCTTGACGGCGGCGGCAATGGCGACCGCGCTGGTATCGCTGCCGCCGCGTCCCAACGTGGTAATGTTGGCGCCCTGGTCGACGCCTTGAAAGCCGGCCACGACGACCACGGTGCCGTCTTCGAGCGCGTGCAGGACGTTATCGGCGTCAATGCTCTTGATGCGGGCGCGCCCGTAAACGCTGTCAGTGGCGATGCGGATCTGATGACCCAGGAACGACACGGCGGGCACGCCGGCGTCACGCAGCGCCATGGCCAGCAGCGCCACCGACACCTGCTCGCCGGTGGCCAGCAACACGTCGGTCTCGCGCGCGTCGGGCTGAGCGGCGACCGCGCCGGCGAGCTGCAACAGGCGATTGGTTTCGCCGGCCATCGCCGACACCACGACCACCACACGATTCCCGGCGGCACGCGTCGCCGCCACGCAGCGGGCCACCGCCTTGATGCGCTCCGGGCTGCCGACCGAGGTGCCGCCGTACTTTTGAACGATCAATCCCACCGTCTAACCGTCCTGCAATGCGTCGAGCAGCGCATCATAGCGTGCGCCGTGGCCGGTGACCACGAGCAAGCGCTCGTTCTCTCCCACAAACGTGAACTCGATTGCCAGGTGCGGAGGCGTTTCTCCGAGCCGTTCGAACCACTCGACGACGCAGACGCCGTCGCCGTAGAGATACTCGCGCAGCGCCATTCTATCCACGTCGGTGAGGGCGAGGCGGTAGAGGTCGATGTGGTAGAGCGGCAGCCGCCCGCCGCTGTATTCATTGATCAGCGTGAACGTCGGGCTGCGCACCTTGTGCGCGGCGATCCCAAGACCGTCAGCCAGGCCACGCACGAAGACCGTTTTGCCGGAGCCGAGGTCACCGCGCAGACCGATCAGCTCGCCGCCACGGAGCAACCCGGCCAGCCGGGCACCGAGTGCACGTGTCTCGTCTTCGCTACGCGTCGAAACGGAAAACGACGCGGCGTCGAGGGGACGACGCAGCGGTGGCGTGGCGACGTTCACACCAGTCTCATAACCAGACGAACAACGCAGGACAAGGCGAGCGCCCGGCAGCGGACGGCGCCATGTGTGCGGCAGCACACAAAATCGGGGCTGTGACCAGCGCGAGGAACGGGCTATGATGCCCTCTGCCTGGGCGGGCCGAGAAAGCACGCCGTTGGCGCAGAACGAAATCCAAGAGGAGGGTCACATGCGAAAAGTGATGAGTGTCGTTCTCGGCTTGGGTGTCTTGACGTGGACGGCGGCTGCGGTTCACGCGCAAGGGGCGCTCGGCGGCCTCGGTGACGCCGCCAAGCAGGGCGCCAGCGATGCGGTGAAACAAAAGGTCGACGACACCCTCGGCGTTCAAGGAGCCACCGACAAGGCGGCGAATCCGAACGCCGCGACGAAGCAAGCGGCTGACGACGCCACCAATAACGCCAACGGCGCCGCCGCCGGTGCTGCGCAAGGGGCAGTCGGAAACGCGGCCGGTGGGATGAAGGAAGCGCCGCAACCGGCGGCAGACGGCGACGACGCGCAATAATCGTTCAAGAAAGCGCTTCCTCTGCCGCCGGTGACGATGGGTGACGCGCCGAGCGCGTGGCTGGCGGACCTCCCGGCGCTCGCGCCGGCGCCGGCTCTCGAGGGCGCGCAACGCGTCGACGTGGCGATCGTCGGCGCGGGCTACACGGGGCTCTCCTGCGCGCTCGCACTGCGCGCCGAGGGTTACTCGGTCGCCGTTCTCGAGCGAGAGACGGCCGGCTTCGGCGCCAGCGGGCGCAACGCGGGCATCCTCGCCCCGGTGATCGGCAAGGACGTGGCGTCGCTGCCGCGCACCGTCGGGCCCGAGCCCGCCAAGGTGCTCTACGCCCTCGTGGTGAGCGCGGTGCGCGAAGTCGAGCAGCTGATCGAGCGCCACGGCATCGCCTGCGACTACCATCCCGGCGGCAACGTGATGGCCGCCGTGCATCCGAGTCAGCACGCCAGGCTCGAACGTGCGGCCCGCATTGCAGAGACGCTGGGCGCCGAGGTCGAGCTTCTCGATCGCGACGCGATGGGCAAGCGCGGGCTGCCGGCATGCTTCATTGCGGGCGTACTCAAGCGGCCGGGCGGCACGCTGCACCCCGCGCGCTACCTGCGCGGCCTGCGCGCCGCGGCGCTGGCCGCCGGCGCGGCGCTCTATGAACGGACGCCGGTGCTGCGCCTCGACGAAGGGTCGCGCGTCGTGCTGACGACACCACGCGGCACCGTCTCCGCCGAACGCGCTGTCCTCGCCACCAACGCGTACACACCCGAGCTCGGCCGGCTCCGAAGTCTCGCCGTGCCGCTCTGGTCGAGCCTGTTTCGGACTGCGCCGCTCGACGCCGACGAGCGGCGCGCACTCGACTGGCGCGGCCGCGAAGGAGTCTATACCGCGCACGACCTCTTCGAGTGCTACCAGCTCACCGCCGACGGACGTCTCCTGGGCGGCGGGCGGACGGTCGGCTACGGTTTCGCGGGCCGCCCTGCCCCCGCCACCCCGGCGGCGGCAGGCGCGCGCTACGAGCGTCTGCTGCGCGAGCGCTTCCCGATGCTGCGCGCGCCGATCGAGTCGTGCTGGAGCGGTCCTTTCGCGTGTGCGCTCGACTTCCTGCCCGCACTCGGCGTGCGCGGACGCCATCGCAACGTTTTCCACGCCATCGCCTACGCCGGGCACGGCCTGTCGCTGGCGAGTGCCGCGGGACGCTGGGTCGCCGACGCGATCGCCGGCCGCGACGGCCCGGCGCAGCCGCTCTTCAAGCGCCGGCACATGCCTTTCCCGCCCGAGCCGCTGCGTTGGCTCGCCCTGCATGCGAGCACAGCGTTGTTCGCCGCCCGCGACGCCCGCCTCGATCGGAAGCTGCGCGCGGGACGCTAACCGCAATCCGAAGAAAAGGATTCAACGCAAAGTCGCCAAGGTGCCAAGGCGCAAAGGGTTCAGTCCGATTGGGAAGGCCATGGGCGAATCACACTGGAATGGCTTTCAGGGAATGGACCCTCTCCACGGAATCACCCTCTCCGCGCCTTTGCGACTTTGCGACTTTGCGTTGGTGCATTTTCGGATTGGGGCTAACCACTCCACTCCGTGCTACGGTGCTACCGCGACGGCGCAGGCACAAGCAGGATACGAACGTGCAGGGTCGGAATGCGTTAGTCTACGCAGCGGTGCAGCGAATTCCACGCGGACGCGTGGCCACGTACGGCCAGATCGCGCAGATGGTTGGCCTCGGCGGCCTGGCTCGACAGGTCGGCTATGCGCTCAACGCCTTGCCGGCTCGCACCGCAGTACCGTGGCACCGCGTCATCAACGCTCGTGGTCAGATCAGCCTCCGGCGTGTGATCGGCGCAGAGATCGAGCAGCGCATTCGACTCGAAGCCGAAGGCGTGCGCTTCAACGCGGCCGGGCGCGTCTCGCTCGCCGACTTCGGCTGGGTCGCAGGCCAGGCGCAAGTGCGGCGCCGCGGGCGGCGCAGGCCGTCCCGAGGGTCACGCTAGAGCCACCCCGCCCACGTCATGCTCGCCGCTCTCTTGCTGCGCCAGGCCATTCAGTGGGGAGCTACAATCTGGTAGTAGGTGAAGCGCAGGAGTTGTTGCGATGAAATCACGATCCCGGAAGAAGACAGCAACGCGAGCGCGGCGCGCGCAGTCGCGGGTGCCGCGACTGCGCAGGTATGACCCGACGGCTAAGCCAATCTGGGAGGTCCTCGTCGAGCTGGGCGCCTCCGTCCCGGAGTCTGAGTGGGAAAAGGTGCCCACAGATCTGTCGATCAATTTTCACCACTACCACCATGGCGCGCCCAAAGAGAAAGAATGAGGACCGTCTTCGCCGGCGCAGGATACTGGATCGCCTTGCTGAACCCGCGTGACCGGCTGCACGAGCGAGCCAAGCAGGTTTCCCGTCTGGTGGGTGGGCATCGGGTCGTCACGAGCGAGCTGATCCTCACCGAATATCTGGACGACAGCAGTTGCCGCGGTGAGTTCATGCGGCGCTTAGCGATCGGAACCCTTGAGCGTCTTCGCAAGGACGGCAATACGACCATCGTGCCATTGAGCAAGGCTCAGTTCGCCGCCGCCTTGAGGATGCACACCGATCGACCCGACAAGACATGGAGTCTGACCGACTGCTCGTCCTTCCAAATCATGGAACGATACAGCCTGCGCGAAGCGCTGGCGCACGGCGAGCACTTCGAGCAAGCGGGCTTCAAGGCGTTGCTCAGAGAAGAAACGTGAAGCCGGCCCCTTGGGTTAGAAAGGTTGCTCGACCTCGACGAAACTCGTCAGGTCATTCACTCCATCCACCGTCACGGACGCACCGTTGGCGCCGAAAACGCGCACCTTGTCGGCCCAGACCTGGTACCATCCTGACACGGCATTCCGGTCAACCTGGATATCGCAGCGAAAGAGCAGCGTATCCTCGTTGGCTTTGAGCGCAACCGGGATCGACGCGCTAACCTCCGTCGCCGGCTGGCAAGTCAAGCCCTCTTCCGAGGAAACGCAGCGGGGTGGATTGAACCAGAAGGTGGCACCGGGCGGGCTCGATGCGATCCGGCAGCTGGGGTGACCGTCGGCACTCTGCAAGACAGCGAGCTGCGGGTCGAACATGACGTCCATCATCACGAGCGTCAGGTCGGAGTGAGAGGTCCTCAAATGAACGTCGATCGTGGCACGCGCGGTCCCACCGTCGAGCCACGCCTTCGCGTAGTCGAACCAAAATAATGCTTCGGCACGTGGGCAGTAGGGGCGCGACCGTGTCATACCGTCGACGGCTTCGCAGTCACGGGACTCGAGGCGTGTCCTCACCCAAGCCTCTTGGTCGGCATCGTACGTGAACTCTTCAGTGACTTGCATGCTGGAGCCCATGAAACCGCAGGTGAGATTGTAACGAAAGCGCCCTCTTCCCTTGCTGGCGTGCGCTGCGCTCGGAAACAGGTTGACGTGCCAATAGTTGCGCTCCTTCCCCGAAATAATGGGATAGAGGACGGCCTTACGCTGGCGGGCACTGTAGCCTGCGAGCATCGTGTCCTGGTCGCTGGAATCCTCGTACTGCTGCAGGCGGAACTCCCACGAGTCGCTGTCGCCGTTGTAGTGCGCAAGCTCGATGAGCTTGACGCGTTCGAGTTCGTCGGGACGCGGATAGCGCCGGTCTGGCGCCAACGGCGATGTGTCGCTGCGGTACTTCATCAGCGGAAGTGAGCCAAGCTCGGGTATCTGCACGGAATTGACGAACTGGCCTCCGACCACCAGGGCGACTGAGTAGTTCCCATCCAACCACACTATCCCGTCATCGCAAATCATTCCCCCACCATCTAGGCACGATTCGATCTCAGACCTTTCGTGTGCGTGCGTGACGTACAGGAGCAGCGCCGCAGGCTCGCCGCGCTCGGTGGTAAACGTTGCGAAGTCGCGGAGGAGTTTATCTCGGCCGAGCAGGGCTTGCAGGCGAGCGGCTGCCGCGCCTGGCAGCGTGTACCGCATTGCCTGCGATCGGCGCGGCGCCTTCGTTGCAGCGGGTGCCGGTTGCGCGAGTGTCGCGTTCCCAACCGCCGCGAGAAAACAGAGACCTATGACTCCCATCGAAAGGCGCATCGCCAAGCTCGGCCGGCTTAGCCCGACATGCAGCACGTCAGTCGAATTCCGAGTCACGGGACGTCGCAGGGCACTCTCACGCAGAACCAAGCACCAGTCAGATGGCAATCAACGCGGAATGCGTCCCCGCTGTCGCAGCCACCATCGCATGCAGCGATGACCGAAGTCCACCGGTTCGCAGTACATCAGCGGGCAACCCCCGACGATGCACTGGATACCGCGCGCCTGACACTCACGGATTGCCGCCTCGGACACGCTCCCTTCACCAAAAGACCGGTGAAACCAGATCTGCCGGACTCCGCGCTCGCCGCACTGGCGAACCAACTCGATCGATACGTTGGGGTGGGTGGCAACCACGACGCCGTCGACGGGCTCCGGTACGGAGCCGAGGTCAGGATAACATCTCACGCCTTCCACTTCGGAAACATTTGGATTGATGGGAAATGTCGCGTACCCGGAGTCGCGCAGCTTGCGGTAGACCGCATTTGCCGGCTGCCCAGGTTCTCGCGATACTCCCGCGACGGCGATGCGCTTGCCGCGCAGGAACGCCGCAACCGATTCAGGCACCTTGACCATCGAGTCTCCCCCCTGCGGCCGGCCGAACCGTCACGCGCATCAGCCGCACACACGCTTCTTGCGCGGCGGCTGCATACGCTTAGGCCTGCGTCGGTGCGTGCGCTCGATTTCGGACAAGATCTCGTCCATGGTGAGGCCGCGGAGGATGGTATCGCGTTCACGTGTGTAGTCCCCGAGACCGGTGCCGAACTGAGCCAAGAAGCGCACGGTTTCCACGATCCCCAACTCCTTCGAAAGAACCGCGATCGCCTTGTGTGTCGTCTCCACCAACGGTCTCGCCGCTCCGCTCATGTTGACACCTCCGTTACAAGCTCGAGTGGGGACACGACTCGCGTGCGCCCTGTCTCCGCTCGGCGAGCACGCCTCAGCAGTCGCTCATCACACGTGCAGAAAAAGTCCGCGCCGGTTTCAACCGCTGATGCCAGGTGCAACGCATCGAGCGGCGTCATCCCGCTCGCCTCAAACTGGCGAGCCCGCGCTTCGACGCGTTGGTCGGTCGCGGCAAAAGCTCCCGCTTTGGATAGAACGGCCGCAGCGTAGTCCTTGCGGACCGGATACGGTTCTTCTCCAGCTCAAACAGTAGTGCGTCAGACCCGACGAGCGTCACCTGTCCGGACTCGCACAATCGGAGAACCCCGAGCACCGCTTGTGCTTCGGTCGCCACGCGCACGTCATCTTGGGAGTCGAGAGGACGTTGGATGCTGCACATGTCCAGATACACTTTCACTGCCGTACTCTACGCTGCAACGATTCTGGCGGCAAACGGCGCCGGGTAGCCTTGTAAGGAGCACTGGAGATGTCCGGGGCATAAGCAGTTCGAGATGTCCGCCTTGACGGGCTACGCCTCGCTGGATGC
>Ga0209415_10000569_pt1 | contig 68885 bp, 72 predicted proteins | sample PeaSoiSIISIP2007_FD_187696 | JGI IMG/M metagenome (GOLD analysis project Ga0209415, IMG submission 187696) | Peat soil microbial communities from Weissenstadt, Germany - SII-SIP-2007 (SPAdes) (version 2) | ecosystem: Environmental > Terrestrial > Soil > Wetlands > Peat | place: Germany...
GCTTCGAACAGCGTCCACTGCACGCCGTTGGCCATCGGCGTGCCGATGCCGGCGAGCTCGGGGCTCACACCGTCGGGGACTTTGTGCAGGACCGCGTTCCACGGCATGTAGAGGTACTTCGCGAAACCGCCCCAGAGATGCGGCTTGATGTCGGCGGTCGTGTAGCCGTAGCGAATGGCGCCCGGATTGTGGTGCCAATCGGTCATGAAGCAGTGCCGGTACTCACCCTTGTGGCACCACTCGCACTTCATGCACGGCAGGTAGTGCTCGAGGAACACCAGGTCGCCTTCCTTGACGCCCTTGCGCTCGAGGAACTTCTTGCCGGCCTTCCACACGCGGCCGATGTTCTCGTGGCCCATGATGACGTTCTCGAGCGGCGTCTTGTAATTCTTGACGTCGCTGCCGCAGATGCCGGCCACCTCGACCTTGAGGATCGCCGACTCGTCGTCGATCTCCGGCATCTCGAATTCACGCAATTCCGTCATGCTCGGCCCGGTTTTGAGCGCGCACAGTACCATCTCAGCCACGAAAAACTCTCCCTATTTAGCGACGGTCGGTATTTGACCCCGGATGTGGCGTCCCTCGCGGACGTCGTTCGCGTAGGCGCCGAGGGCCTCCAGCGTGATCTTCGCGACGTTGGCGTAGGCGTCGGCGGTGGAGTCGGCGGCGTTTGCCGCGTAGCCGATCGCGGCGTGCGCCATGCGCATGCGGCCGTCCAGCCACGGGCCGCCGCCGAAGCCGCCGATGACCGGCAACGCAACCGCCGCCACCACCGCCGGGCCCACGATCGGGCCGGAATTTTGAAAGTCGAGCAACGAGGCTCCGGCCTGCTCGAGCAGCTTCGCTTCGGCGACCAATTGGTCGGTCATCTCGGTCGGGACCGCAACCCCGCGTTGCATCGCGGCGTAGTCGACGCCGTAGCGCGACGCCGTCTGCGGGGTGATTCCGAAGTGCGCGAACACCGGAATGCCCGCTTTCTCGAGCGCGGTGACGGCTTCGGGGAACGCCGCGGCGCCGTCCAGCTTGATCATGTCGGCGCCGGCCTCTTTGACCAGGCGAATCGCCGCGCGGAGCGCGCTCTCGACCCCCTCCTGGAGCGGACCGAACGGGAAGTCGACGCTGACCAGCGCCCGTTCCGTCCCGCGCCGCACCGCCTGGCACACCAGCACCATCTGGTCCATGGTCACCTCGAGCGGCGAGGGTTGCCCCCAGAGGTTGATCCCCACCGTGTCGCCCACCGAAATGATCTCGACGCCGGCCCGGTCGGCGAGCTTTGCGATCTGGTAGTCCCACGCCACGACCCCGACGATCTTGCGGCCGTCGCGCTTCATTTGGTGCAGTGCGGGGATCGTAACTTTTTCCATGGTATTCCGGCTTCCATGGCCGATCTCACGCTCACTGCCGTTTCCCGCCTGCAAGGGAACAATCGCGCCCTCAAAGAGGGCCGCGTCAAGCCACGCACGTTCGCGCTTGAGTTCGAAGAGGTTCCGGTCCTCGTCGACGCGTTCCGGCGCATGGTACGCGGCCTCGAGTGGGACGTCTGCGAGATGGCGATCACGACGTACATGACCGCGCGCGAACACGGCATTCGCTTCACCGCCGTGCCGGCGTTCCTCGTGCGCGCATTCCATCACGGCGCGATCCTGATTAACAAGAATGCCGGCATCGCGCGCCCCAAGGACCTCGAGGGCAAACGCGTCGGCGTCAATCGCGGCTACACCGTAACGACCGGCGTGTGGGCGCGCGGCGTGCTGGCGAGCGAGTACGGCGTCGACTTGCAGAAGATCACCTGGGTGCTCTCAGGCGACGAACACGTCGCAACGTATCGTCCGCCCGCAAACGTGGTGCCGATCGAGGCCGGCAAGAAGATGGCCGACATGCTGATCTCGGGCGAACTCGTGGCTGCCATCGGCGTCGAGGTCGAGCATCCCGACGTCGTGCCGCTGATTCCGAACCCGCTCGAGGCCGGGCTCGCCGCACTGCGCTCGCGCGGCCACTACCCGATCAACCATCTCGTCGCGATCCGCGACACGACCCTGGCCGCGCATCCCGAGGTTGCCGAGGGCGTCTTCACGGCGTTCGCCGAGTCGAAGCGGCTCTACGTCGAGCGGCTGCGGGCCGGCACGATCGAGAAACCGACTGCCGTCGATGACATGCATCGCCGCGTCATGAAGATCACCGGCAAAGATCCGCTGCCGTTCGGCATCGAGCCCAATCGCCAAGCGCTCGAAGAGATCGTCGGCTTTGCAACCGCGCAGGGCATTCTGACCAAACCCGTCACGGTCGACGAATTGTTCGCGCCCAGCGTGCGCAGCCTCGCCGGCTGATCGCGCGATGATCATCGACTGTCACGCCCATAACACGACCGAACCGAAAGCGTGGCACGACTTCCGCGCCAAAATGGTCGCCGCGCTCGAGAGCGGCGGGACCCTGCCGGCGAGCGGCGAGCTTTCGATTTCCGACGACGAGATCCGCGCCGGCCTCGAACCCGCGCAGATCACGATGCAGCGCGAGCGAGGCATCGACCGCACGATCTTCTCGGCGCGCGCGTCGGCGATGGGGCATCATCTCGGCGATTTCGCGGCCAACCTGGCGTGGACGCGCATGTGCAACGACATGATCCACCGCATCTGTACGCTCTATCCAACGACGTTCATCGGCGGCGCGCAGTTACCTGAGTCGGTCGGCGGCAACCCGAAGGACTGGGTGGGCGAACTCGAGCGCTGCGTCATCGACTACGGATTCGTCAGCTGTAACCTCAACCCCGATCCGTCGGGCGGCTACTTCAACTCACCGCCGCTGTCCGATCGCTCGTGGTATCCGCTCTACGAAAAGCTGGTCGAACTGGACGTGCCGGCGATGGTGCACGTGAGCGGTTGCTGCAACCCTGCCATGCACACCACAAGCTCGTACTACCTCAACGGCGACACGACCGGCTTCACTCAGCTGATGCTCTCCAACCTTTTCAAGGATTTCCCGACGCTGAAGTTCATCATCCCGCACGGCGGCGGCGCGATTCCCTACCACTGGGGGCGCTTCCGCGGCATCAGCTTCATGAACGGCAAGCCCGAGTTGACCGAACTGATGGCGCAAAACATCTTCTTCGACACGTGTGTGTACCATCAGCCCGGCATCGACTTGCTGATGCAAGTCGTGCCGGTCGACAACATCATCTTCGCCTCGGAACTCGTCGGGGCAGTCAAGGGCGTCGATCCGCAGACCGGCTTCGAGTTCGACAACACGCGCCGCTACGTGGAGAACGCCCCGCTCACCGCGGCCGACCGCAAGAAGATCTTCGAAGAAAACCCGCGCCGCGTCTTCAGCCGGCTCGAGCAGCACCTAGTAACCGGCTGAAGTCGCCCCCCCTATGTCACCCCGAGCGTAGTCGAGGGGCAGCCACAATCGCCGAGCTTGGCGGTGGCCCCTCGACTACGCTCGGGGTGACATGGCGGCCAGGAACTGCAGAAGGCGCGCGGGGGCGTTCGCTTCGGTTTGATCGGCCACCGCGACGTCCCAGTACTCGGCGCGCGGCAGACACTCGCTGAGGTACCGCGCGGCGGATGTCGCGTGCGCGGCATCTTGGCCGGGAACGACCAACGCCGGAATGTCCAGCTGCATGAGGTCTTCGGGCTCGGCGCCGGGCGCCGTATCGCGATCGTACATCGTGCGCGCGGTGCCCGCGACGAGCGCCGTGTAGCGCGCGACATCTTGCTTCACGTACGCGGCGGCAAATTCGGGATCGCGCTTGAGCACGGTCGCCCAGGGTCCGCCGCGCGGATCGGCGCCGAAATGTTTGCCCTCGCGCTGCGCGAGCGCCACGACCCCGGCCAGCCCCTCTTGCTGCACGAAGGCAAGGTGCTGGGCGAACCGCACGTGCGAATTGATCCGATGCGCCGCGCCGCCGATGGGCCAGTACAGCATCAAACTGGCCGTCGATTCGGGATAGGCAACCCCGAACGCGACCGCGCACGACACCCCCATGCAACCGCCCATCACGTGCGCTTTCGAGAATCCCAGGTGCTCGAGCAGCGCCTTGCCTTGCGCGGCGAACGCGGACCAGCGCAAACGCTCGATGCGGCCGCCCGACGCACCGGTCTCGCGGCGGTCGAACGTGATGCAGGTGAATTCCGTCCGGAGATGATCGAGGATCTTGATCTTGGCGTACACGCCGAGCGCCGACCACTTGTCGAGCGTCGCATCGAAGCCGCCGGGCGAATACATCAGGAGCGGCGGGCCCGACCCTACCACTTCGTAATGCGTCGAGATGCCGTCGGCGAGGGCGGTCGGCATCAGCGCGTTAGTTGACGTGCCAGGGGTCGATCGTTACGTGGATAGACTGGTTGCCGTCTTTGTCGCGGATCTCGCCGGCGACGAGGCGCAACGCTTCGTCGACGCCTTCAAGACCGAACTCGTGGGTCGACATCTGCTCGAGATCAACCGTACCCGAGGCCATCAACTCGAGGCCCATTTCGACCGATTTGAAGCTGTGCCCGCGCACGCCGCGGAAGTCGATCGTCTTGGCGATGACCGTGTCGAGCGCGAAGCCGTCGATCGGCTTGTGCTTGAACGCCGCCGCGACGAATCGGCCGTTACGCGGCTTGATGACGTCCAGGCCGCCGTTGATCACTTCGGTTGCGCCGCCGGAAGAGACGTCGAGAACGAGGTCGGCGCCGCGGCCATTCGTGATTTCCTTGACGCGGTCGCGCATCGACTCCTCATCGACGGCGATCGTGTGGTCGGCGCCGAGCTTCAGCGCAACGTCGAGGCGCTGGCGGTCGCGCGCGAGACCGGTCGCGATGACGGTTCGCGCACCGGCCGCTTTGGCGGCCACGACGCAGGCCAGCCCCTGCTGCCCGGGACCTTGCACGACGACGGTTTCGCCGACGCTCGCGCCGCCGTCAAGCACCGCCCACTGAAAGCCGTTGCCGAGCGGCAGCGCCATCGCCGCCATGCGCGGCGGCACGTTGGCCGGCACGCGGTGCATCACCGCCCGCGGATGGATGTACTGAAATTGGCTGTAGCCGCCCCACAGGCCGGGCCAAACCGTGGTCGTCGTCGAGCCGTAGCGGAGGCTGCCGGACCAGCGATTGGTGCCCTCGCAAGCGCGGTACTCGCCGGCGCGGCACAAATTGCAGTTGCCGCACGGGAGATATTCCTCGAGCGCGACGTAGTCGCCGACCTTCACGCCCCAACGCTCAGCGGCCAGGTCGCCGAGCTTCTCGATGATCCCGACGTTCTCGTGGCCGAGAATGCGCGGCACCCGGGTCGCATCCTGGTACCCCGGCACGTCGGCGCCGCAGATCCCGGCCCGCAGCACGCGCAAGATCCCGGCATCGGGCGGAATCTCGGGCAGTTGGAACTCTTGGATTTCGGTTTGCTTCGGCGCGATCATGACGGCGGCGCGCAGCGTTTCGGTCGAGGCCATTATCGTTTACCTTGTCGGTCGGTGCGAGCCGGCTCTCCTGCCGAGCTCTGGGCAAAATCGCAGCGTTAGCTCAAGTCCGCTACAGGTTTCAAGGTTACGCTAGGCAGCATGATGATCCCACTTCTGCCCGACGCGAACGGCGATTGCGCGGCCAACCTGCGACTTGCGCTGCGCGCCGCCCGCGCTGATGAGGATATCGCGATCGACCTCGCGCGCGTGCCCCACCTTTCCTCCCAGGCGCTCACGGAGCTCGCCCGGTACCGCCGGCAACATCGGGGCGACCGCATCGTGCTGCAACGCCCGAACGCGCTGGTGCTGCGCACGCTGCACATCGTCGGTTTCAACAAACTCTTCGCGATCGAGAACGCCGCTTAGAACTTCGCGACCAGCTCCCCGGCGAACTCGGTTTCCCACGATTTTCCCGGCGGAACGATCGCATCGTATGGTCGCACGCGCTCGTAGCTCGACGGATCGACGCCGCGCGGCGGCTTTCCGTCCGCCACCGCCGCCACCGCTTCGAGCAGCAACTGGCGGCAAGCGATGATCGCCTTGTCGCTCGTACCGAGATGTTCTTTCGAACGGTCGGAGATGGGGCCCATGCCGACTTGGAGCGCCATGTCCTGCGTGTTGATGCCGGAGATGCCGGTGAAGTTCTTCGTCTTCTGCATTTGCCGGTCGATCATGAAATCGTTGGCGAGGTTTTTCTTGAGCTTGACCGTGCCGGGGATCAGATCGTCGGGTCCGCGGCCCCAGCGCGCTTCGTCCTTGGCATACCAGTCATCCCCGATCGGGAAGTTGCGGTCGTAGCTCCAGAGCATGTTCCAGACCATCGTGTTCTCGTCGTCGACCGGGACCCAAATGTGGCCGTCGAGCCGGGGCACGTCGGCCTGGGCCAAGGCGGTCCACGACGTGACGCCGCCGCGCATTTGTTGCGCCGGCATGACGAAGTGATAAACGCGCACGTAGCTGCCGTCGGCGCCCAGATTGCGCGTCGAGACGTAGGTGTAGCCGTAGCCGGTGCGCTCGACGTCGAGGCGCGGCGCTCCGTCGCGGTTGCGAACCCAGTTCATGTCGCCCAGCCGCTCGTTGTGCACGAACGACGAGTGCGCCGTGTCGAGGCCGCCTTCGAGCGCTTGCAGGTAGTTGCAGTCCTCGAACGTCTTGGACACGCGGCGGTGCGTCGCGGGCGCGCGCAGCCATTCGTAATTCGGCGGCGGGGGCTGGAATTCGGGCGGTCCCATGTAGATCCAGATAACGCTGCCGCCTTCCCATACCGGGTACGCATTGACCGTCACCTTCGTCTTGAAGAGCGAATCCGGCGGTTCGGAGGGCATGTCGACGCAAGTGCCATGGACGTCGAACTTCCAGCCGTGATAGACGCAGCGCAGACCGCACTCTTCGTTGCGGCCGAAGAAGAGCGGCGCGCGCCGGTGCGGGCAGAAGGCGTCAACGATGCCGGCGTTGCCGTTCGAATCGCGGAATGCGACCAGATCCTCGCCGAGCAAACGCACGCGTAGCGGCGGGCCGTCGTTCGCGGGGAGTTCGCTGCTCAAGAGGGCCGGTTGCCAATACCGCCGGAACAGTGCGCCACCCGGGGTGCCGGGTCCGACCCGCGTGATTCGTTCATTTTCCTCGGGCTTCAGCACGATAGCATCCTTACAGCGCGATGCAGACGTTCTTGAGTTCGCTGAAAAATTCCAGCGAGAGGCGGCCGCCTTCGCGACCGATTCCCGATTCGCGCATCCCGCCGAACGGCGTACGCAAGTCGCGCACGAACCAGCAGTTGACCCACACGATGCCCGCCCGGATGCGGCGTGCCACGCGATGGGCGCGCTGCAGGTCGCGCGTGAAGACCGTCGCCGCGAGCCCGTACTTCACGTCGTTGGCGAGCGCCACGCCCTCGTCTTCGGTATCGAACGGCGCGATCGTCACGACCGGCCCGAACACCTCTTCCTGACAGATGCGCATCTTGTTGTTCACGTTGACGAAGGCCGTCGGCTTGAGGAAGGCGCCGCGGTCGAAAGGCGCCGGCAGCGTGGGACCTTCGCCGCCGAACAACAGGCGCGCACCCTCTTGCTTTGCGAGCTCGATGTAGCCGACGACGCGGTCGTAGTGCGAGCGGTCGACGAGCGAACCGATGGAGGTCGCCTCGTCGAGCGGATCGCCGAAGACGAGGGCTTCCGCCGCGGCCTGGTAGCGCCGGCAGAACTCATCGAACAGCGGGCGCTGCACGAGCAGCCGCGGCGAGGCCAAACACACCTCGCCTTGGTTCAGGAACGTCGAGCGAATCGTCTGCGCGATCACGACGTCGAGATCGGCGTCAGCGAAGATCACCGCCGCGGCCTTGCCGCCCAGCTCGAACGAGACTTCCTTGAGGCCATCGGCGGCCGCTTTCATGATGGCTTTGCCGGTCGCCGTTTCACCGGTGAACGAGATGCAGTCGACGCCGGGATGTTCGGTGATCGCCGAACCGGCGGCGTTCGGACCGAAGCCCTGCACCACGTTGAGGACGCCCGGCGGCAGCCCGGCTTCGTTTGCGATCTCACCGAGAAAGCTCGCGGTGATCGGCGTGAACTCGGCCGGCTTGCACACGACGGTGTTCCCACAGGCCAGCGCCGGACCGAGCTTCCACGTCAGCAGCAACAGCGGCAGGTTCCACGGACTGATGCAGCCCGCCACCCCGACCGGTTCGCGCAGCGTGTAGTTGAGAAATTTGTCGTCGACCGGATTGCAGTCGGTGCCCGTATACTTGACCAGCTCGGCGAAGAACTCGAAGTTGTAGGCCGACCGCGGAATATCGAGGTGCGAGCTCTCGCGGATCGGCTTGCCGGTGTCGAGCGATTCCAGCTCGCTCAGGTTTGAAAGGCGCTGTTTGATCCCGGCGGCGAGCTTCATCAGGATCGCCGAGCGTTCGGCAACCGCCATCTTCGGCCACGGACCCTCGTCGAACGCGCGCCGCGCGGCCTTGACGGCGCGGTCGACGTCGGCGTAGTCCGCTTCCGCGACGCGCGCGATCACCTCACCGGTCGCCGGGTTCACGTCGTCGAAGGTCTTGCCGCTCGCCGCGTCGACGTACGCGCCGTCGATGAACAACTTGACGTCGAGAATTCCCGTCCGCGGACGGGTGCGCACCTCTTGTAACACGTTTACCCCTTTGCCGTCGCCGTCGCGCGCCCGATGCCCCAGTGCACGCTCGGAAAGTCCGTAACCAACACGCGGACGACGCTCTCGTCCACGCCGTAACATTGTGCCAAAACTTCCAACAGATCGGCCACGAACGCGGCGCGCTGGGCCTCGGGGCGGCCTTCGAGAATCGACGCCCACGCGACGATCCACGGCGGCGCACCGGCGCCCTGCTGCCCCGCAACCAGCACCGCCGACGGATCGAGATCGACGAAGGCAACGCGCACTTGCACCGGCTTCACGTCCAAACGCCGCACGATGCAGGCAGCAACGGACGCCAGCGCTTCGGCCCGCGGGGTTTGCGGCGGCAGCGCGACCGACGACTCGATGCGGACGATCGGCATCAGCAGCCCTCCGCCGTCAAACGCAGCGCAGGGTCAGCGTACCGAGCTGCGCGATCGACACGCGTACGATGTCGCCCGGGGCGATTGCGATCGCGTCGGTCAGCGCCCCGGTCATCACGACCGTGCCGGCAGGGATCGATTCGCCGTGTTCGGCCAACTTGTTGGCGAGCCACGCTAGACCGGCGGCCGGGTCGCCGAGGATCGCCGCGCCGGCGGCGGTGGAAACGACCTCGCCGTTCTTTTCGAAGACGACGCCGAGCGTGGGCAGATCGAGGTCCCGTGCGGGAACGCGAAAGGCCGAGATCGTGTGCCGCGCGGCCGACGTGTTGTCGGCGATCACGTCGGGGAGCGTAAAGCGAAAATCCTTGAAGCGGCTGTCGATGATCTCCATCGCGCAGCTCGCCGTTCCGATCGCTTCGCGGGCCTGGTCCGCCGTAATGCCCGGGCCCCGGAGTTCGCGGTTGGTGACGATTGCGATCTCGGGCTCCGCTTTCGGATGGATCAGCGAGTCGATCGCGAGCGGCTCGCCCTCACCGATCATGCGCGACGCGACGAGCAAACCATAGATCGGCTCGCCGACGTTCATCTGCTTCTGCTTCGCGACGCTGGTCAGCCCGAGCTTGAGGCCGGAGATGCGCGAGGACTCATCCCGCACGTGGCCGAGGACGAGCCGCTTCTGGATCGCGTAGGCCGTGTGCTCGTCGAGCTCCGCCCACGTGTCGGTCAGCGGTTCGATTTCACGGCGTTCGCGGCTCGCGCCGGCGAGTTCGCTCAGAGCCCAGTCGACGTTGTTCGTGACGACCGGCGGCATTAGACCGCCGCGAGTTCCGGCGCCGGCTTTCCACCCTGCGCGTTCGCGAGTTCGATCGCGCACTCGACGATGATGTCTTCTTGTCCGCCGACCGCTTTGCGCTGACCGACCATTTCGAGAATCTTCGCGGTCGGCACGCCGAAGCGCTTGGACGCGTTCTCGGCATGGCGCAAGAAGCTCGAGTACACCCCGGCGTAGCCCAGCACGAGCGCGGACCGGTTGACGATCGGGGTGATGCCGATTTCGCCGCCGATGATGTCTTCCGCGACGTCCATCACGCCGTAGAGATCGATGCCCGTCTCCCAGCCCATCTTGTTGAAGACCGCGACGATCGCTTCGGTCGCCGCGTTGCCCGCGCCGGCCCCGAGGCCGCGGCACGCTCCGTCGATGTTGTCGGCGCCAGCCTTTACGGCCGTCACCGCGTTCCCGACGCCCAGGCCGAGATTGTTGTGCGCGTGGAAGCCGACGTGCGTCTTCGCATCGAGCGCCGCCCGGAGCGCGGTGACCCGGTCGTGCACCATGTCCATCGTCTGCGCGCCGGCCGAGTCGACGACGTAGACGACGTCGGCGCCGTACGATTCCATCAGTTTGGCTTGCACGACGAGTTCGGCCGGCTCGATCAGATGCGACATCATCAGGAAGCCGACCACTTCCATGCCGAGTTCCTTGCCCGCCGCGATATGTTGCGCTGAAATATCCGCTTCGGTGCAGTGCGTGGCGATGCGCGCCATCTTCGCGCCGCGCTTCTGGGCCTCTTTGAGATCGTGGATCGTCCCAATCCCGGGTAGCAGCAGCACGGCCAGTTTTGCCCGCTTCACGGTCGCCGCAGCGGCCTCGATCAGCTCGAGGTCGTCCGTCTTGGAGAAGCCGTACTGGATCGATGAACCGGCTAAGCCGTCGCCGTGCGTCACTTCGATCACGGGAACGCCGGCGGCGTCGAGCGCGCCGGCGATGCGCACGATCTGATCGACCGTGAACTGGTGGAAGACGGGGTGCGAACCGTCGCGCAGGCTGACGTCGGTGATGCGGACTTTCGGCATGTTATTTCGCTCCCACCAGCGCGTTGCGGCGCTCGTAGACTTCTTGCGCGACCCGCACGGCCGCTGCGGTCATGATGTCGAGATTTCCGGCGTAGGCGGGCAGGTAATGTGCGGCGCCGGTGACTTCGAGAAACACGGTGACGCGGTTCCCGTCGAACACCGGACCCGATTTCAGCTTGTAGCCCGGTACGTAGGTCTGCACGTCGGCGACCATCTGCTGGACCGACTTCGTGATCGCGGCTTGATCGGGCGCCGTTTCGGTCATGACGTTCACCGTGTCGCGCATGATCAGCGGCGGCTCGGCCGGATTGAGGATGATGATCGCTTTGCCGCGCTTGGCTCCGCCGACCGTCTCGATCGCCTTGGCGGTCGTTTCGGTGAACTCGTCGATGTTGGCGCGCGTCCCGGGACCGGCCGACTTCGAGGCGATCGTGGCGACGATCTCGCCGTACGCGACCGGCTGCACGCGCGAGATCGCGCCGACGATCGGAATCGTCGCTTGGCCGCCGCAGGTGACCATGTTGACGTTGGTTACGTCGCCCTCGAGGTGTTCTTTGAGGTTAAGCGGTGGAATGATGTACGGCCCGACCGCCGCCGGCGTCAGGTCCACAGCGAACTTCCCCGCCGCCTTGATCAGCGGCGCGTTGTGCTCGTGCGCCTTGGCGCTGGTCGCATCGAAGATCAGGTCGATCTGATCCATCAGGTCTTTACGCGCCAGCAGTCCCTCGATGCCGGTGTCGATCGCGGCGACGTCGTGTTTGCGCGCGCGGGCGAGGCCGTCGCTCTTCGGATCGATGCCGACGAGTGCGATCATCTTGAGATTCTTGTTGCGGAAAATCTTGAACATCAGGTCGGACCCGATGTTGCCGGAGCCGATGACCGCGACGTTGAGTGGCATTGCGTGTGGCCTCGATTTGACGGAGAGGGGGTTAGCTGAAGCGGACCGAGACGGTGCCGAGGACGCCGAAATTCGCGCCGACCACGTCACCGCTTGCGACCGGTACCATGGCGCACAGCGCGCCCGGCATGATCACGTCGCCCGCCCGAAGTTCCAACCCATCGGCGGCCAGCGTGTTTGCGAGCCAGGCCACCGCCCGGTATGGATTCGCGCCGAGGACGGCCGCGCCCGCGCCGGTCCCGACCACCTCGCCGTTCTTCTGAAACACCATGCCCACGGTACGGGTATCGACACCCAACGGGGACGTGCGCCGGCGACCGACGACGAAGCGGGCCGACGAACCGTTGTCGGCGACGGTGTCGACAAATTTGATCTTCCAATTGAGGATCCGCGAGTCCACGATCTCCAGCGTCGGCACCAGGACCTCGGTCGCGTCGAAAACGTCCAAATCGGTGAGGCCCGGCCCGCGCAGCGGCCGGCCGAGGATGATGCCGATCTCGGCCTCGATCCGCGGCTGGATCAGATCCTCTACAACGCAATAATCGCCGTCTTCCAGCCGCATCGATGCGAACAGGTGGCCGAAATCGGGCTGGTCGACCCCCAGCATCTTCTGCATGGGCTTGGCGGTCAGGCCGACCTTCATGCCGGCGACCGTCTCGCCGGCCGCCTGGCGGCGTTTGACGTTGGCGAGCTGGATGGCGTACGCATCGGCGGCCGTGAGCGTCGCCCGGGCGGAGAGGGCCTCGATCTGCTTGCGGTCGCGTTCGGCCGCGAACAGCTCGTCCGCGAAAGCCTGGACGTCGAGGGCGGCAGACGGCATCAGCGGCTCCGGAGGCGGTTAAGAGACCGGGTCGCGTTCGAGTTCGAGCGTGCTCGTCACCGGCTGCTCGAGGATGAACGCCTTCATGCCATCATCCTTCTTCTTGCCGATCAGGCCGTGGATGTGATTGCGCAATTGGATGAAGGCCGGTTCCGAACGCGTTCCCACCTGATCGCGCGGCTGGGACAGCGGAATCGGGATCTCCTCGAGCACGGTCGACGGCGGGGTGCTCAGCACGAACACCCGGTCGGATAGGTAGACCGCCTCGTCGATGTCGTGGGTGACCAAGAGCATCGTGATGCCGAACTCGTCGCGCAGCGCGAGCGTGAGGTCTTCGAGATCGGCCCGCGTGAGCGCGTCGACCGAGGCAAACGGCTCGTCGAGCAAGAGGATATCGGGCCGGAACGCGATAGCGCGGGCGATCGCGACGCGCTGCTGCATGCCGCCCGAAAGCTGCCACGGAAAGTGCTTGGCAAACTTCGTCAGCCCGACCGCTTCGATCGCCCGCTGCGCGGCCGACACCTTGTCGGCCTGGGAGATGTCCTTGCGCCGGCGCAGGGGGAACATCACGTTGCCCGTGCAGGTGAGCCAGGGAAAGAGCGAGCGCGCGTAATCCTGGAACACCAGGACCATCTGCGGGGGCGGCTCGGTGATCAACGTACCGTGAAGCTTCACCGACCCTTTGGTCGGCGTAAGCAGCGCGCAAATCGTCTTCAGCAGCGTCGTTTTGCCGCAGCCCGACGGCCCGACGATCGAGACGAATTCGCGCTCAAGGACGTTGAGCGTGATCTCCTGGACGGCGAGCGTTCCATCGGCGTACCGCTTTTGCAGAGCGGTGACGTCCAGGAGTATCTCGCTCGAAATCGACATGGGGTGACCTTTCCTTATAACTACGCCGGGCAACTACGTCGTGCGGGCGCTCTGTCCGTAGTGCCAAGCGAGCACTCTGCGCTCGACCTGTACGAACCCGGTATTCAGCAGATAACCCAAGATCGCCAGTAGCAGGATGCCGCCGTACATCTCGGGGATCGCGAACGTGCGCTGGGCCTGGAGGATATAATACCCCAGACCGTCCGTGCTGCCTATCATTTCGGACACGACGATCATGATAAAGGCGATCGAGAGCCCGGTCCGCATGCCGGCCGCGATCATCGGGGTAGCCGACGGGAGGATCACACGCAGCAGCGTCTCGATGGGCTTCAGGCCGAAGATCCGCGCGGTATCGAGCCGCTCGGTCGGTACCAGCCGCGCACCGTCGGCCGAATTGATGAGGATCGGCCACATGGCGCCGAAGCAGATGACGACCATCTTCATTTGGTCGCCGATGCCGATCAGCAGGATGCCGACCGGGATGATGGCGGTGGCGGGAATCGCGCGCCAGAACTGCAGAAGCGGGTCGAGCAACTGGTAGATCCGCTTGAACGAGCCGATTACGATCCCGATCGTGATCCCGACCAGCGTCGCGAAGAAGTATCCGACCGCCATCCGGTAGAGACTCGGAATGGCTTGCTGCTTGAACGTCGGCGAGATCCATTCGTGAAGGAAGGTCAGGAAGATCGTCGACACCGGCGGCACGTAGACCGTCTGCTTGATGCTCGCGACGATCTGCCACAGCCCCAGCAGCACGATGACGGTTATGATGCCCGCTGCGTTACCGCGATTGAAGATCTTGCTCATGACGTTAGGTCACCCGTTCCCGGGCCGCCGGCGTCCAGAAGACGACTTTGTGCTCGAGCGTGAAGTAGAAGAGGTTGAGGAGATAGCCCAGGATGCCGGTCAAGATGATCGCGGCATACATCGGCGGTAAACGGTTGGCTTGTTCCATCTGCGAGATGTAGAAGCCGATGCCGCTATTGCCCGCGATCAGCTCCGTCGTAATGGTGACGATCAGCGCGATCGTCGCGCTGATGCGGAAGCCGGTGGCGATGCTGGCCAGCGCCGAGGGCAGCGTCACCCGCACCAGCGCTTCGTAGCCGGTGATGCCGAAGTTGCGCGCGACGTCGAGCGCTTGCGGATCGATCGCGCGGACGCCGTAGATCGTGTTGATCAGCATCGGCCAGAACGCCGCGTAGGTGATGACCGAGATGCGCATCGTGGCGCCCAAACCGAAGAACAGGATCGCGAGCGGAATCATCGCCACCGACGGCACCGGCCGCAGGAACTCGACGATGATCTTGAGCGAGTCGAAGACCGGCTTGTAGGTCCCCATCAGAATCCCGGTCGTGATCGACAGAGCGGTCGCCAACGCCAAGCCGCGGACGTAGACCGACAAGGTGACCCCGATTTGGCTCGAGATGTCCCCGTTGAACAGCCCGGTGAACAAGGCAGCGAAGATCTGCGAGGGCGGCGGGACGTAGCTCGTCAGCCAACCCAGGCGCGCAACAATCTCACCGATGATGAGGGCAACGAGAAAGAAACCATAGCCGCCCCAGTTGATCGATGACTTTTTCTTCTGCAAGGTTAGGGTACTCTCCGGAATTTCGCACCAGCGAAAGTGCGGCATTAGGGATGTTGGTGTTTCTCCCTTCCGTTTGAGCGTGTTACCGCACGGAGGGAGCGGGGCCGGGCGTCGGCGCCGAGGCGCTCCAGCGCGCTAGGACAACGCCTCCGCCGCCGGTTCCGGATTGCACCACGACAGCATCGTTCGTCTTGGCGTCGAGCGCGACCAGCGCCGGTTGGGGCAGCGCAGTGGTGCCGAGGACCTGCGGAGCCGCCTCACGGACCAATTGCGCGAACGTCAGGCCGGCCGGACCGGCGCAGGCGAGGACGTGATTCCCCGTGTCGAGGTCGCACTCGGCGATGCCGGGCGGCACGGTGATGCGCGCCCGCCGCGTACCGGCACGATCGTAGACGTCCAGAACGCCGTTGCTGCCGACGACCACGATCTGGCCGAACGCTTCGTCGAAGCGGAGCATGCGGTTGCCGAGTAAGCCGGGGGTCGGGAACGACGCCCGCACGGTCGCCCGCTGCGGATCGAGAATCGCGATTTCCGGGCGGTCGGCCAGCGCCACGTAGAACTCGTGCGTGATCGGATCCGGCGCGAGTTGCGCGGGTACGCGGCCGGGTAGCGCTACCGGCGCCAGCTGCACGAACGAACGCGTCTCGATGACCGAAATTGCCGTTTCGCCGCCGCCATCGGCGTAAAGCCGGCCGGTCACGGCATCGTAAAGCAATGCGTCGACCGCTCCCCCCGCATCGAGGGCGCGCACGATCGACTTGCGGTCGGGATCGATCTCACTGATCTTTCCGTCACGGGTGCCGACGAACACGTGGCCGCCCAGCGGCTCGAGCGCGATGCTGCGCGCGCCGCCGAGCCGAACGGTTGCGAGCAGCTTCCCGGTGTCCGCGTCGAGTACCGCAACCGAGCGGTCGCCCGCGGCGAAGATGCGACGGCGCGGAGCGTCGATCGTCAACGCCGCGACCGGACCGCTCAGTGCCAAGGGCTCGGGGGCGGCAACCGGAGCGAACATCATGGGCGATCCCCGTGCGGGCTATTCGGGCAGGTCGTGAAACGTGCGCTTGTCCGCGCCGTCGTCGCGTTCGAGATCCTCGAGGAAGTAATACACGATTTTGCGGTCGTCGAAGCCGACTTTCGCCAGCTCGCGTCCGCCGATCTCGACGACCTCGTGGATATGCCCCGTTTGCCCGGCATAGCGGTAGTTTACGGCGGTATATTCGGGATTGCCGGGCTGCGGACGCGGAACGACTTCCGTTCCGCGTAAGGGGGTACGGTGGCGGTGATCGCTCAAATGGGTGCCTCGCCGTCAAGGTTCTCTGGAGGCTGAACATGTTCATCGAATTTCGCGGAAAGCATCCGAGGATCGCCGCGACGGCGTTCGTCGCGCCGACCGCCGTCTTGATCGGCGACGTCGAGGTCGGCGAGGAATCGAGCATCTGGTTCGGCGTCGTCATCCGCGGCGACAACGGTCCGATCCGCATCGGTGCGCGCACGAGCATCCAGGACAATTCGGTCGTCCACGTCAGCCCGGGTTCGACGACGGCGGTCGGCGACGACTGCACCATCGGTCACAGCGTAACGATGGAGGATTGCGTGATCGAAAGCGGCGCGCTCATCGGCAGCAACGCCGTCGTGCTCAACGGCGCCGTCGTCGGCAGCCGCGCGCTGATTGCGGCCGGCTCGGTCGTGCCGAACAACGCGCGCATCCCGCCCGAAACGCTCAACGCCGGTGCACCGGCCACCGTGAAACGCAAGCTCGAAGGCGCCAGCCTGAGCTGGATCGAGGACACCCCCAAGCATTACGTGGAGCTCGCGCGCGACTACCTGCACCACGGCCTCGGCGACCCCGAGCTCACAGAAAACGTCGAAACAAAATCGGTGTAAGTCGCGGCCATCAGCAGTGCGTCCCCCCTACGATCGTGCCGCGAAATGGCGCTATGGTGCCGGGAAGTGTGAATCGTCGCCGTAGGGTTGGAAGAGCGTGTGCTCCGGACGGAAGCGCAGCTTGACGGTGCCGACGCGGCCGTTGCGATGTTTCGCGAAAATCAACTCGGTGAGGTCCGGCTCGGGTGAGGTCTCTTTGTTGTAGTACGCATCGCGATACAGAAACGTAACGATATCCGCTTCCTGTTCGATCGCGCCGGAGTTGTGCGTGAGGACATCGTCAACAACGAAGTTGTGCAACTCCCCGACGGTGAGGTCGTAGACGAGTTCGGTCCCGGCCGGCTCGATCGAGACGATCGGATCCCAGAGGATATCAGAATACGCAAGGCTGGCCAGGATCTCGTCGTCGAGCCGTACTGCAAGCTGCGCGCAGGTTGCGCGGGACATCGCTTTGCCCTGGTCGCGCCACCCCGCCGCCGCGTGTGAGAGCCCGCGTTGCGCCCGCAGCGACCGTACCCGCTCGAGCGCACGAGCGTGCTTCTCGCCCAAAAAACCGATCGTATCGACGAAAGTGCAAACGGCAGAGCGTTCCATGAGGGCGAGCGTCCAGATGTGCGACGTCGCCGTTCGGAAGCCGCCGATGTTGCGAGAGTCCGACTTCAAAATAGCATTGATGCCAAACCGCAGGAGCAAGTGTTGCACGCCACGCGCGAGCGACTCGCTGATACTGGTCAAACGAACGGTCACGGACGTCGAGGGACGCCGCGAAAGACTTCCGTCGGCATGAAACAGCCCGCGCAAGAACGCAGCGACGACACCGTCCGGTTGACCGAACACGGCCGCGGGGACCGACTTCTCGGCTCCGGTAGACTTCCAAATTCCCAGCTCGCGCAGCCAACTGGTGAGCGGGTTTTTTCCAGCTCCGCAAAGCCGGCCCGTGGTCATCACTACACGCACGGCACTCGTCCCGGCGCGCTCCGCTTTAATGGTCGGCTCCAGGCCGAATTCGCACCGTGCGAGGTCGGCGGCGAGGTCAGCCTCGGCTCGCGTAGCCACCGTGAGGCCTGCGCTCCCGCCCAGATGCCCGTCACCGATGAGCCACCCGAGCAGAAGCGCTTGCCCCTCAGTCATCGTCGCTTGTCCGGACGCCGGACCGCCCAGGGAGCGCGGTGCCGCGATCGATTCTCCCACGGCGATCTCGCGTAGCTTGGACCAGCCGGAAATGGTCCGGAAGCGATGGCCGTCCGTGCAGCGGATCCGGCGACCGCTTTGCGTCCGGACGTCGAAGACAGGCTTGCGGCCGACCGCCCAAGCATCGGTGATGGGACGGCGCACGAGGCGCATCCGGTCATCCATCGCCCAGACGTTGAACCGTACTTTGCCGCCGACGATATCGCTCATCGGCATGCGTTCGCCCGTGTCGGCGTTCGTAACGAGCGTCGAACCGGATAGGCAGTCGCGCAAATCTGAGAGCATCGGGCGTTTGTCTTGACGCGTTTCCACCGCGCGGTTCAGTTGGGCGAGGGCGACGATCGGGATTTCCAGGTCTTTGGCCGTGGCTTTAAGCATGCGGCAGATTTCGGAGAGTTCTTCGTTGCGGTTGACGTTGCGGCCGAGCGCCGAGGGGCGCACCAGCTGCAAGTAGTCGATGAACGCGATCGCGAGGCCATGCGTCGACTTGAGGCGCCGCAGACGGCTGCGGATTTCCGTGACGGTCACCGCACCCGAGTCGTCGAGATAGAGCGGCAGCTCGTTGAGCCGGCCGATCGAGTTGCCGATGCGCTCCCAGTCCTTGCCTTCGATCGCACCGCGCCGCAGCTTGGTCGCATCGATCCCCGCGTCGCTTGCAATCAGGCGCTCGACCAGCTCTTGCTTCGTCATTTCGAGCGAGAATACGGCGACGGGCGAAGCTTCCTCGCGCGCGCCGTAGAGCGCCATGTTGAGCGCAAGCGACGTCTTCCCCATCGCCGGACGCGCGGCCAGAATGATCAGGTTGCCTTTTTGAAACCCGGCGGTGTAGTCGTCGATGTCACCGAAGCCGCTGGTGACGCCGGTCCGGTCGCCGCGTTGCGAGTGACGCTTCTCGAGCTCGTGAAACGTATCCAAGAGGAGCGACGACACGACGGAGAAAGCGCCGCGGCTGTCACGATTGCCGACTTCGTAGACGATCTGTTCGCTCTCGTCGAGCGCCGCCGGAACGTCGTCCTCCGATTCGTAGCCGAGTTGGGTGATGCGCGTTCCGGCGTGGATGAGACCGCGCAGCGAGGCTTTCTCGCGCACGATCTTCGCGTAGTACTCGGCCGACGCCGCGGTCGGCACGGTCTCCATCAGCGAGGAGAGATACGCCAGCCCGCCGACCTTTTCGAGCATACCGCGCGAGCGCAGTTCTTCCGCCAGCGCGACCTTGTCGAGCGGCTTGCCGCTCTCGTAGAGCGCGTAGAGCGCCAGGTAGATCGTCTCGTGCAAGGAGGCGTAGAAATCGTTCGGGCGGACGATCTCGCTGACCGCCGCCATCATTTCCTTGTCGACGAGCACCGAACCCAACAGCGCCATCTCCGCTTCGAGGTTGCTCGGCGGGATGCGGTCGACGAGTGAGACGAACGGTGCAGTGCTCACCCGCGGGCGCCTCGGCCGCGCGCTTGCAGAACCGCCGGCGGACGCAGCCCGTACGCCAGCAGCGCGTCGGCGATCGTGGCAACCGGGATCACGTTGATGCCGTCGGGCGCGGCTTCGATCTCGCGCGCATTTTCGGCCGGCAACACGATCGCGCGCATCGACGCCGAGCGGGCGGCGTAGAGCTTCTCGACCACGCCGCCGACCGCGCGGACCTTGCCGGCCAGCGAGACTTCGCCGGTCACCGCGATGTCTTGCGGCAGCGGTGTCCGCGTGAGCGCGGAGTACAGTGCGAGGAAGAACGCGAGACCGGCCGACGGCCCGTCGATGTTGCCGCCGCCGATCACGTTGACGTGCAGATCGAAGTCGCTCGGATCGAGCCCGCTCATCGCGCGCACGACCGACGCCGCATTGAAGACCGAATCGCGCGACATCGAACCGGCCGTATCGTTGAAGCGCACCGTGCCCTTGCGTGGTTCGCGCGCTGGGAAAGCGGCCGCCTCGATCTCGATGATCGAGCCGACGTACTGCAGCACGCCGAGGCCGTGCACGCGGCCGATCTCTTTTTTCTTGCGTGGGCGCGTGGGCGCGCTGCGCACGATGCGGCCGGCTTGGACGACCGAGATCACGTCCTCGTCGCGCACGAGCGCACCCTTCGCAGCGGGTGCACCCTGGCGGTAGAGCGCGTGGCCGTAGGCGTCGGCGAGAATCTGGACCGCCTTGCGGCCTTCGTTGGTGTACGTGGCGATCAACGCCGGTACGGTTTTCATCGTGCGCGCGCCCAAGCGCTTCGCCGCCTCCTGCACGATGCGCAGGATCTGCGCTTGCGTGAGCGGTTCGAAGTACACCGCAGCGCAGCGCGAACGAATCGCCGCATCGATCGCGTCGGGTTCGCGCGTGGTCGCACCGATAAGGATGAAATCGGCCGGCGCGCCGTCCGCGAAGAGCTTCTTGACATAGGCCGGAACGTTCGGGTCGTGCTCGTCGTAGTAGGACGACTCGAAGAGCACGCGCTTGTCCTCGAGCACTTTGAGCAGCTTCGTTTGCAGCGCCGGCGCCATCTCGCCGATCTCGTCAATGAACAACACGCCGCCGTGCGCTTTCGTGACCAAGCCGAGCTTCGGCTCGGGAATTCCGCTCTCGGCGAGGTCGCGCCGGCTGCCCTGATAGATCGGATCGTGCACGCTGCCCAGCAGCGGGTTCGTCGTTTCGCGATAATCCCAGCGCAGCGTCGTACCGCTCGCTTCGACGAACGGCGCGGCGGCAGCGAATGGCGTGTGGGCGCGCTTCTTCGCGAGCTCGAGCGCGAGCCGTGCAACCGTCGTCTTGCCGACGCCGGGCGGACCGTAGAGGATCACGTGCTGCGGAAACGGCGAGGCCAGCTTGGCCAAGAGCGCGCTGATGGCGGCCTCCTGACCGACGATGCCGGCCAGCGTCTTCGGCCGCAGCGCGTCGAGCGCGGTCGAGTTGAGGCGGCGTTCATCGAGCGCGCGCAGGTCGTCGAGCCGGCGCTGCGTCGCCGGCGTCTCGGGACCCGCCGCTTCGCGCAGCGCTTCGATCTTGAGGTCGCGCACGTACTCGGCGTGACGGTGGACCATCTTCTCGTTGACGCGGCGCTCGACTTCGTCTTCGACGGTGCGCTGGGCGACGATGTCGGCCAGGGCATCCTCGATCTCGGCCAACGCTTTCTTATACTGGGTGGCCGGTGGGATGCGCTCGAGCGTCGGGTCCTCGAGGACCAGCCGTTGCAGCGCCAGCACGCGCTCGCCGAGCGACGCCGAGCGCATCAGCTTCAGGGCGCCGAGTCTCCCCGCGCGCATGACGACCTTTTCTTTGCCGAGCGCTGCCGCGAGCACGTCGAAAAGCGCCGCCACTTGGCGGCGCACGGCCTCGTTGCCGCCATGTTTGCGGCGAAACCGGTCGGCGTCGTGGCGCTCGGGCTCGTCGGCCATGGGTTACTTGGCCGCGACGACCCGAATGTTCGACTTTGCGATGACGTTGTTGCCGAGCCGGACCTCGATCGGATACGTGCCGACGGCTTTGATGCCGTCCTTCATCTCGATCTTGTGGCGGTCGATCGCAACGTTGAGCGCGGCCGCGATCGCATCGGCGACGTTGGCGTTGGTCACGGTGCCGAAGAGGCGGCCGTTGCCGCCGGCCCGGGCAAGAATTTCGAACGTCTGCTCTTCGAGCTGCGTTGCAACGTCTTGCGCGTTCGCGACTTCTTCCGCCTGGCGGCGCTTCTTGGCGTGGTTCTGCTGTTCGAGTTGCTTGATCGCGCCGGGCGACGCCAAGGTCGCGAGCTTGCGCGGCAGCAGGAAGTTATTGGCGTAGCCGTCGGCCACGTTGGTGACGTCGCCACGCTTGCCGAGCGGCTTGACGTCGGAGAGGAGGATCACTTTCATCTTGCCGGCGTCCTACTGTGCCACGAACGGCAGGATGGCGATGACGCGGGCGCGTTTCACCGCGACCGTCAGCGCGCGCTGGTGGCTGGCGCAGTTGCCGCTGATGCGGCGCGGCAGAATCTTGCCGCGTTCGGAGATGTACTTGCGCAGGCGCGTCTGATCTTTGTAGTCGATCGGCTCGAGGCGATCGGCGCAGAACGAACAGACCTTACGCTTGGGGCGGCGTTCTTTCTTAGCCGCGCTCTTGGACTTGCTTTTCTGTGGGGGCATGAGCTCGCTTTCATGTAGGTGGATGATGGCCGCAAAACGGCCCTACACACGTGGCGAGGCAATCCCCGCCACGACAGCACAACCGTTCACGCGCTTCCGCCGTTCAGCAAGAAGGCCGCCACAAGGGCGACCCTTCTCGTCCGCAAGCCACGCGTGAACCTTGTCCTGTGACGTCCTATTGTAGCAGACCCGCCTCGCCGCGACTACCCCGTCGCGGCCATTTCAGGCCGGGTGAGCATCATGGCCTCCGGGGGGTCGGGTTATTCTTCGGTCGGATCGTGAACCATCGGGAAGGTTTGGATCTCCGTCATGTGCGCGCTGCCGCCCTGGGTTGCGACGCGCCGCACGTAGACATTTTCGACGATGTCGCGCGTCTTCGGGTCGATGGCGATCGGGCCGCGTGGGCTGTCGAGCTTCATGCCCGCGAACGCGGCCATCGCCTTGTCCGGATCGAGGTTCCCGTTTTGCGCCGCGACCGCTTTGTAGATCGCGGCCATCGAATCGTAGGTCGCGACGGCCAGGAAATCCGGCACGAGTTGCGTGTTCAGCAATGCGCCGAACGCTTTGACGAACTCACGGTTGGTCGCGCTGGGGTGCGAGGGCGTGTAGTCCATCACTTGGATCAGGTCGACGCTGAAATCGCTCGCCAGGTTCAACTCGTTGACCGCGATCAGGTCGTTGGCGGCGAGGATCGTGATTCCGGCCTTTTTGAACCCGGCCTCATCGGCCGCGCGCACGAACTGCGGGCCGCTGCCGCCGCCGTTGATAAACGCGTAGACGGCCTGGGGTTTGGCGTTCATGATGCGCTGGACGTAGGCCGAGAAGTCCATCGTGCCGACCGGGAACGCTACGGTGTCGAGGATCGTCCCACCCGTCGCCGTGAACGAGCGCGTGAAGGAGTTCGAGGCGTCGATGCCCGGGCCGTAATTCTGATACAGCACGAACGCCGTCTTGATGTGGTTGCTCGCCGCCCACTGCGCCAGCGGCTGCGTCAACTGCGGCATCGAGAAACCGAAGCGCACCGCGTACGGATCGCGTTCGAGGATGTGCGAGGACGCCGCGTTCACGATCAGCACCGGCTTCTTGGCCGCTGCCGAGACGCTCTCGACCGCGATCGCGTTCGGCGTAAGCAAGAGTCCGAGCAGCGCGTCGACGTGATCCTGCACGATGAGTTCGGTCGCCACCCGCCGGGCGACGTCGGGCGCCATGCCGGTGTCATCGCGCCGGATCACTTCGATCTTCCGGCCGGCCACCACGTCGCCATGCTGCTTCATGTAGAGATCGATGCCGTCGTCGAACAGCTTCCCGGTAATCGGCGGCGCGCCCGTATAGCTATAGATCACACCGATGCGAATCGGCGGCTGCTGGGCGGACGCTCCGGCGAGGCCGGCGGCGGTGACGAGGGCTGCGGTTGCCGCCAGCACGCGGCGTACGACGCTGTTGATCAAGGTATGCTCCTCGGGGACCCGCAACCGTCCTTTATGATCGATGGTTTCTGCGGCGCGATCGGAAACACGCCGCTGCTCCGCCTCCCGAAACTCTCGGCCGCGATCGGCCGCGAGATCTTCGGCAAAGCGGAACACCTCAATCCCGGCGGTTCGGTGAAGGATCGCGCGGCACTCGGCATCATCGAAGACTTCGAACGGCGTGGCCTGCTCGCTGCCGGCGGCGTCGTCGTCGAAGGCACCGCGGGCAACACGGGCATCGGCCTGACGCTCGTCGGCAATGCGCGCGGCTACCGCACGATCATCGTCATGCCCGACGATCAAGCGCCGGAGAAATACGGGCTCTTGCGCACGTACGGCGCCGACTTGCGCGTCGTCGAAGCGGTGCCGTTCACGAACGACGCCAACTACTATCACGCGGCGCGCCGCATCGCGGAGTCGGTCCCGGGCGCGGTTTGGGCGAATCAGTTCGAGAACACCGTCAACCGCGACACCCACGAGCGGACGACCGGCCCCGAGATCATCGCGCAGATGAACGGACGCATCGATGCGTTCGTCGCCGCGGCCGGCACCGGAGGCACGCTGGCCGGCGCGGGCCGCGCCCTCAAAGCGCACGATCCGGCGACCCGCGTGGTCCTGTGCGACCCCTACGGCTCGGCGCTCTACAACTACGTCAAGCACGGCAAGCTCGAGGCGGAAGGCGATTCGACGGCCGAAGGCATCGGCATCAAACGCTTGACCGCGAACTTCGCCGGCGCACCGGTCGACGACGCCGTGCGCGTCGACGACCGGGCGATGGTTGAGATGGCCCATTGGCTGGTGCGCGAGGAAGGGCTCTTCCTGGGCGGCTCCGCCGCTCTCAACGTCGCCGGTGCGGCGCGCTTCGCCGGCACGCTCCCGGCCGGCAGCCGGGTTGCGACCGTGCTTTGCGACGGCGGCGACCGCTACCGTTCGCGCATCTACGACGCCGGGTGGCTGGCCGAAAATGACCTCGTTCCGCAGGCCAAAGACCTGTCGTTTCTCTAAGTACCGATAATGTTTCACGCGCAGGCGCTCGTCTTGACCGATCACCCCTCACAGGTGGGGGCACACGTCACCGCCGAGCTGGGGCTCGAATTCACCACCGAATGGTCGGCTGAGGCCGGGACCGTGGAGTTGCCGGACGGCGTGTGCGACTTGCACACGTGGCCCGAAGGCCTGCGCCTCGATTGCTTCGCACCGACGCGCGCCGGCTTGGACCGCGTTGCCGACGTGGTCAAGCGCCGCCTCGAGCACCTCAGCTCGAACAGCCACCTCGACGTCGACTGGTACCTCCGACCGAGCGCTAGCTAGGCGCGGGGTTCGGCTGGCCGGACGGTGAACGGTCCCAGCCCTTCCCGCCCGATGCCACGGAGGAACCATGCGCCTTATAACCCGTGCGGATCTGGATGGCCTGACGTGCGCGGTGCTCCTCTCGCAGGTCGAAAAGATCGAGGACGTGATGCTCGCGCATCCCAAGGACGTCCAGGACGGCAAGGTCGACGTCACCTCGAACGACATCCTCGCCAACCTGCCGCGCGATGCGCGGGCCGGGATGGTCTTCGACCATCACGCAAGTCAGGCCGATGAGTGGAAGGACGGCGAGACCAAGGGCGGCTTCGCGGCCGCGGCCCCGAGCGCGGCGCGCGTGGTTGCGGGGCATTATCCCGACGCCGACTTCAGCCCCTACACCGAGCTTTTGCACCAGACCGATCGCCTCGACTCGGCCGACCTCGAGCCGGAGGACGTCACCGATCCGAAGGGCTGGATCCTCGTCGGCTACACGCTCGATCCGCGCACCGGAATGGCGCGCTACCGCGACTACTTCAAACACGTGCTCGATCTCGTCAAAGCGCACCCGAACGATCCCGAGGCCGTCTTAGCCGACCCGCAAGTCACCGAGCGCGTCGCGATCCTGCGCGATCAGCAGTGGTCGTTCATGGAGCACCTAATCGAAACGAGTCGCTCCGACGGTAACGTGATCATCACCGACGTGCGCGGGCTCAACGACGCTCCGCTCGGCAACCGCTTCTTCATCTATACGCTCTTCCCCGAAGCGAACGTGTCGGTTCGCATCGCGGACGGTGCGAACAACGCTTTCAACAGCGTCCAGGTCGGACACAGCATCTTCAACCGCACCTGCAAGACCAGCATCGGCATGCTGATGGACCACTACGGCGGCGGCGGCCATTTCGGCGCCGGAACCTGCCAGCCCGCACCGGCCGACGCGGACCGCGTGCTCGACGAGATCGTACAAGTTCTCAAAAAGAACGGCTAACCTCGGCATGTTCGTCATCGGCGGCTGGGTCCTGGTCTTCGTCGCGGTTTTCGGCAGCTTCGTTCTCGGCGGCGGCCACGTGCTGGCGCTGTTGCAGCCGTTCGAAGCGATGTGCATCTTCGGCGCAGCGATCGGCGCGTTCATCGTCAGCAACCCGCCCAAAACGCTGCGCGCCGTCGTGCGCGTCGTGCCGACGTGCTTCAAGAGCACCGACTACAGCAAGACGAAGTTCCTGCAACTGATCGCGCTGCTGTTCGAACTGCTGCAAAAAGCGCGCCAAGAGGGTCTGCTGGCGCTCGAAGCCGACGTCAACGATCCCGAGTCGAGCCCGATCTTCACGAAGTATCCGACGGTCACGGAAGATCCCGAGCTGCTCGCGTTCATCAACGACTACCTGCGCATGATGCTTAGCGGCAACCTCAACGTGCTCGAGATCCAGGAACTCATCGACTCCGAACTCGCGACGCACCACGCCGAAGCGGCGATACCGTCGAACGCGATCCAGCGGATCGCCGACGCGCTGCCCGCCTTCGGCATCGTTGCGGCGGTCATGGGCGTCGTACACACGATGGGGTCGGTCGGCGCGCCCCCGAAGGTGCTCGGCGAAATGGTCGCCGCGGCGCTGGTCGGAACGTTCCTCGGCATCCTGCTCGGGTACGGGTTCGTCGGTCCGCTGGCGAGCCTCATCGAAGCGAAAGCGCAAGAGAATGCGAAGCCGTTCGAGTGCGTCAAGTCGGTGCTGCTCGCATCGATGAGCGGCTACTCGCCGACCGTCGCGGTCGAGTTCGGGCGCAAGGTGCTGTTCTCGACCGACCGGCCGACCTTCGAAGAACTGGAGGACGCCATCCGGGCGACCAAAGAACCGCCGGCTTCGGCCGTCGTTGCGCCCGACGCGATGCCGACGCCGGCGTAGGCGGCGACGATGGACGACCGCCCGGACGAGAGCGCTCCGGACGACGGCGTGGCGCAAGCCGGCGTTACGGAAACCGGCTTGGCGGGTGAGAACGCCGCCGCCGGCGGCGAGGTCGCCGCCGAGCCGGCGCCGGCGGCGCCGCGGGATACCGACGCCGAGGACGCGGCGGCGAAGTACGGACCGAAAACCTTCGTGTCGGGAACGATTCCGTCGCTCTCGCACGTGCGCGCGCCGACGATCGTCATACGCCGCAAACGCGGCGGCGAGCACTCAGGTGCCCACGGCGGTTCGTGGAAGATCGCCTACGCCGACTTCGTCACCGCGATGATGGCGTTCTTTTTGCTGATGTGGCTGCTCTCGACGACGAATAAGAGCGACCTGCAAGGCATCGCCGACTACTTCAACCGCCCGCTGCAAGCACTGTTGACGCAAGGGCCGGGATCGACGCCGACGACCGCACCGCAAACCGAACAAGAAAAAGCCCAGCAGCGCCGCCAGGATGAAGAGGACCAGCTGCAGGGCCTCAAGGCGAGACTCGAGACGCTGATCCAGCAGAGCCCGAAGCTGCAAGCGTTCAAGAATCAGATCAAGATCGACATCACGAGCGAGGGTCTGCGCATCCAGATCATCGACAGAGAGAACCGGCCGATGTTCGACAAGGGCGACGCGGTGCTCAAGAGCTACACCAAGGACATTCTCGATCAAATCGGACCGGCGCTGAACGACGTCCCCAATCACATCTCGATCGCCGGCCACACCGACTCGTTGCCCTACCATGGGATGCTCGACGGCTATTCGAACTGGGAACTCTCGAGCGAGCGCGCCAACGCCGCGCGGCGCGAGTTGCTGGCGGGCGGGATGCACGCCGACAAGATCCTCCAGATTCGCGGGCTCGCCGACGCGCTGCCGTACCTGAAAAACGATCCGGCGAACGCGGCCAACCGGCGCATCAGCATCGTCGTTCTCAACGCGCAGGCCGAGCAGCAATTTCTGCTTGACGGCCAGCAGACTGCCAGCCAAACCCCAGGTCCGGACGCGGCACCCTCCGCCGCGCCGTCCAATCCTTAAAATCGTTTAAAAACGCACCTTTTCCAAAACTGGGTACGTTCTGGGTATATCATGCCAAGACTCATCGCCGCCTTCATCGCGGCACTTTTCATCGCCGTACCGTTAGCGGCATCCGCTCAGATCGTCGGGCAGGACGCTCCGTCCTACGCTGCCGGTCCCGCGGATAACGGTGACGCGCAGATCCATGGTCGCATCCTGACTTTCGATGGCGCCTATAACCTGCAAGTGCGCGACGAAAAAGGGTACGTCGACAACGTCCAGTTGCATCAGGGAACGATCATCAATCCGACCGGGCTCACGCTAGCGCCCGGGATGGTCGTGAGCATCATGGGCTACAACGCCGGCTCCTACTTCGCCGCGAACGAAGTCGATACGCCGTACACGTTCTACGCCGGCCGGCCGTATTACGCCGGACACCCGTGGTTCTACTACGGTCCCGGCGTCAGCCTCGGCTTCTTCTTCGGAAATCCGGGGTGGTGGCACGGCGGGGCGTTCGTCGGAGGGTACCACTTCGTCGGCGGAGCGCGCATCTACAACAACGTCCGCATCAACGCGTACTACCGCGGCGGCACGTTCCAGGGCCGCAACTACGTCGCCGCGCACGGCTACGACGCCCACGCGCCGCACGCCGACTACGGCCACCGGGGCGGTGAGCACCGTTACTAGGCGTTAGGCCTGGTAGTCGAGGATCGACGAGCCGACAGGCGCGTTCGCGTAAGCGTTGAGCGTCTGCTCGGCTTCGGTGTCGCTAGCTGCGAGGATCGACGAGACCGAGGGGAGATTGGTCAGCGAGCTCGACGCCGACGACGTCGAGGTCGTGCTCGTGTTCGTGCTCGGCGTGGTGGTCGAGGCGGCCGGCGCGGATGACGCGGGCGTATCCAACAGTTGCGCCGCCTGGCCCATGACCGCGTCAAAATTGTCCAGCGCCGCTTGCGGGCTGAGGAACGAGGCGTACAGCAACTCCTGGTTGTCGTACTGCTGGAGGTTGAGGTACTCGGCCTGATACGGCGAGATCGTGCTCGAACTGCTCGCCGGCGCGGCCGGCGCAGCCGGGTTTGGGGCCTGGCCGGTCGAGAGGAGCGAAGCCCCGACGGAGGAGAGGCCCCCGTTGGGCAACGACGACGAACCGATGGAAGAGATGCCGCTCATGCCACTCAGGATACCACTCCAGCGGCCGGTGCGGGCGGCGAGCAAGCGGTTTTAACGGATTTGTGACGGCTATCTCCGAAATTTCAGGCCCTCGCCGCTTGTGAGGTCGCCGATGTTCGTCAAGAATGCCTGGTATGTCGCTGCTTGGGCCGACGAACTCCGCGCCGATGCGCCGCTGGGCCGCCGGATCTGCGATGAGCCGGTCGTTCTGTTCCGCGACGCCGGCGGTAGCCCGGCCGCACTCGCCGACTACTGCTGCCATCGCGGAGCTCCGCTGAGCGCCGGGAAAATCGTGGCGGCCGGGCTCGAGTGCGGCTACCACGGGATGGTCTACGGCGGGGACGGCGTCTGCGTGCACATCCCGGGACAGGTGCATATTCCCGCCAAGGCTTGCGTGCGCCGTTATCCGCTGGTCGAAAAGGACGCACTGCTGTGGATCTGGATGGGCGATCCGAGCCGCGCCGACACGAAGGGCATCGTCGACTACCCCTTCCACAACGACACGGCGAACTGGCCGCACAAACACACGATGTACCCGATCGCCGGCAACGCGATGCTGATGGTCGACAACTTGATGGACCTCACGCACCTCGCGTACGTGCACACGACGACGATCGGCGGCAACGCCAAAGCACACATCGACGCGATCATGGACACGCAGCCCACCGAAACCGGGTTGAAATTCACGCGCTGGATGCTCGATTCCGCACCGCCGCCGACCTATCGCAAAGCCGTGCCGCACCTCGCCGACCGGATCGACCGCTGGCAAGAATTCGAGTTCGTCGCACCGGCTTCCGTACTGCAATGGGTCGGCGCCGTCGATGCGAACACCGGCGCCTACGATCGCGGCCTGCGCGAGGGAGGTTTTTCGCTGCGCATCTTCCACGGTCTCACGCCCGCTACCGCAACCTCGTGCTACTACTTCTGGTCCGGTGCCAACGGCTATCGTCAGGACGACCCGCAAGCGACGATCGACCTCTTCAACGAACTCGAGATCGCCTTCCACGAGGACATGCGCATCGTCGGCTTGCAGCAAGCGCGGCTGAGCGAAATCGGTGAGGAGCCGCTGATCAACATCGTCGCCGACGGCGCGCGCGTGCACATGCGCCGCGTCGTCGAAAAGCTGCTCGCTCGCGAGAACGCGTCGCCCGTACCCGTTTAGGTGGACCCGGTCGATCGGACAGCCCTGATCGCCGCGGCTCTGCCGCTCCTGATCGCCGGCATGGGCGGCAACTACGAGCAGCCCGACATCGTCCACTTCGCGGCGCTGATCGCCGGCATTGCGGGTCTCGCCGGAGCCATCGCGCACCGGCGCTGGGCCGGCCTCGTGATCCTCATCGCGGCGCTGGGCCTCGGCGTCTACCTGCGGACCCTGGCCGGCGACAACCGTGCCAGCGACGTGATGCTTACGACCAACGAGGCACTCGGCGTGCTGGCGGGCGGCAACAACCCCTACACGCACGCCTACGCGATGACGAATCCGCCCGGTGGTCTATTCGGCTATCCACCGGGCGAACTCGCGTTCTACGGGCTCGCGCATCTGCTGGGTGCGAACGTTTTCCGGGTCGACATGCTGGCCGGAATCCTCGGGCTGGGCTTGATCGCAAGCCTCGCGCCGCTCGTCGGCGACGGTCTCGCGGCGCTGGCGATCGCCGCGCTCGCCCCGGCCGTGGACATTATCTTTCACTCGACCGACGGCAGCAACGACACCGCCGCATCGTTCCTCGTGCTGCTCGGCATCGTCGCGTTAGCCTGGTCGTTCGCCACCCGCGGGCGCCTCGCGCAAGCGCTGTGGTGGACGTCGGCGATCGCCTTCGGCTGGGTGATCGCGTTCAAGGAATACGCGCTGCCGATCGCGTTCTTCGTGGCGCTGTTTCTGTGGCGTGCGGACGCGCAACGTGCGCGCGGCTGGATCGCGGTTGCCGCGGCGACGGCGGCGCTGTTCGTGCTGCCGTTCCTGGCCTGGAATCCGCCGGCGTTCGTCGCCAACGTCGGCGGCGCACTGCTCGTGCATCAGAACGTGTGGGGCCGCAATTTGTGGCACGACGACCTGGGGTTCGTGCCGGTCATCGCGGAAGCGATCGCTCCGCTGATCCCGGCGATCACGCTGCTGGCGTTTGCCGGCACGGCGGTAGCGCTGTGGCGGCGTCCGGCGGCGAGCCTCGGCGCGGCGTTCCTTCAGGGTTGCGCGCTGGTCACGGTCGTCTTCGTCTTGGCGCGCTGGACGACCAGCGTATACTACGTCTTCCTGGCGCCGCTCGCGATGGCAGGCATTGCGCTGACGCTCGGGGCCGAGCGCCGGCTGCGAACGCCGCCCGAGCATCCCTAGCGATCGAACGTCTTGGCGAGCGCGCGCACGGCCGCCGCCAAGAGCGTCACCTCTGCACCGACGGCGACGAAGCGGGCGCCGAGTTCGAGGTAGCGCCGCGCGAGCTTTTCGTCGTAGGTGAGCAGACCGGCGACGTTGCCCTTCGCGATGATCGTCGCAATCGCGCTCTCGATGGCGGCAACGACCTCGGGATGGCCGGGATTACCGCGATAGCCGAACGATGCGGACAGGTCCGACGGCCCGAGGAACACGCCGTCGACGCCTTCGACCGCCGCAATCGCCGCCAGATTCGCGAGTCCCGCCTTGGATTCGACTTGCACGAGCAAGCAGATTTCGTCGTCGCCGGTCGCGAGGTAATCCGGGATCGCCTGCCAGCGCGAAGCGCGCGCGATGGCGGCGCCGATGCCGCGCACACCGCGCGGCGGATAACGCACCGCCGCGACGAGTTGGTGCGCTTGTTCGGCCGACTCGACCATCGGGATGAGCAGCGTCTGCGCCCCGATATCGAGGAGTTGCTTGATCAACGCGACCTCGCCGGTCACGGCACGCACGACCGGGCTGACCGGGTAGGCCGCGAGCGCTTGCAGCTGCGCAAGAATCGAGCGCACGTCGTTGGGCGCGTGCTCGCCGTCGATCAACAGCCAATCGAAGCCGGCGGTCGCGCAGATCTCCGCCGTATAGGGGCTAGCCAGCGCAAGCCACAGCCCGATTTGAGTCCGGCCGTCGCGCAGCGCGCGTTTGAAGGGGTTCGCGTTCGAGAGCGTCATGCGAGCACGGCGCTTCGCCGGACGAGGCGCTTCGGCATCCTGCGGAAAATTCTCCCGCGTGGCAAGCAGGTCTCGCACGCAGGAGCAGAGCGCGGCGCAAACGCAGCTGATGCCCCTCTACCACACCATCGTCCACAATTGCGACTGTCACACGTTCGAGGACGTGATCTTCGGCCTGATGCGGATCGTCGGCACCGGCTTGCGCGACGCGGAACTCAAAGCGCGCGAGATCGACTTCTTCGGGCGCGGTATCGTCGCAACCACGACGCTCGAGGTCGCAGAACTCTACGCCAAGCGCCTCCACGACGAAGTCGTCAGCGCGAGCGGAACGCTCCTCGGGACCTCGATCGAGCCGGCTTAGCTGTTGGGTTTGGGCGTGAGGTGCTCGCGCTCTTTGCTATAGGCGACCATCGAGCCGGCCGGAAGCGTCGTGGCCCGCACGACTTTCTTGCGCACGACCCGCTTTTGTGCCGGTTTGTGGTCGTGGATCCCGGCGGGCCGCGTGATCGCAAAGAGCATCTGCATCAGCGGTGAGTCGATCGCGAGGTGGATGAACGGATTGAACGTGCGATGGCGGCGGGGCGATGCTCCGTCGCGAACGTCGTGAAGGTCGTTGATGTCCACCGCAGCTCCTCTTGGAGAAGCGGCCTTAGACAGCGGGTGCGAAAGACCTGGCGGGCGGGCATCCGCTCCCTCGCTATCCGTGCAAAGTGATTGTTAAGACGATACTACGTCGCCGTGGTGGTCTCGTAAACACGCAGGAAGGGGTCGGTCATCCAGTCTTTGTGCTTCTCGACGTTGACGCGCTGTGACGCCCCGGCGGGGTCGTACGACACGCACTGCAACAGTTCGAGCTCCACATCGCCGCTTTTCTCGAACCAGTAGCGCGCGCCGCCGGGAATCGTAATGCCCTCTTCGGGTCCGAGTTCGGCGATGAGAACGTCACCCGGTCCGTAGAATTTCACCGCGCCGCGCAGCACGAACCACGTCGTGTCCGAGTTGTTGTGGTAGTGCAAGTTGTTTTCGCCGCCGTCACGGATGACTTGCACGCCGAAGCCCCCGAGCCGCGTCTTCGTCAGCCGCAGAATGTCTTTCGGCCGATCGCTGACCGGTGGGCGGCTGTAGGCGAACGTCTGCACCTTCGATTCTTGCTCGCGGTGGAACGCTTCTTTTTCTTCGGGACTCATTTTGGCCAACGTCGCAGCATCCACGTGTGTTCTCCCTCTCTATTGTAAAACGGTTCCCACCGCCAGGGCGGAAACCCTATGGTCGCCTCTGAAGCACCGCCCCATACGCTGAAAAGGAGCCGAGCATGAGCCGCGTACGGGTCCTCGTGGGCACACGCAAGGGAGCCTTCATCCTGTCCGCTGACGGCAAGCGCGACCGCTGGGACGTCAGCGGACCGCACTTCGCGGGCTGGGAAATCTTTCACGTCAAAGGTTCGCCGGTAGCGCCGAACCGCTTGTATGCATCGCAGACCAGCGCGTGGTTCGGGCAGCAGATCCAACGCTCCGACAACGGCGGCACGACCTGGGAGCCGGTCGGGAACGCGTTCGTCTACGACGGCGTGCCGGGCACCCACCAGTGGTACGACGGGACGCCGCACCCGTGGGAGTTCGCCCGCGTCTGGCATCTCGAGCCCTCGTTGACCGACCCGGACACGGTATATGCGGGCGTCGAGGACGCGGCGTTGTTTCGCTCGACCGACGGTGGTCTCAATTGGAGCGAGCTCGCCGGCCTGCGCGGCCACGGTTCGGGGCCGTCGTGGCAGCCCGGTGCAGGCGGCATGTGCCTGCACACGATTCTCCTGGACCCTTCGAACCCCCAGCGCATCTTCGTGGCGATCTCGGCCGCCGGCGCCTTTCGCAGCGACGACGGCGGCACGACGTGGCGCCCGATCAATCGCGGGCTGAAGTCCGCGCAGATTCCCGACCCCGAGGCTGAGGTCGGTCATTGCGTCCACCGCATCGCACTGCACCCCTCGAATCCGAAGCGGCTCTTCATGCAGAAGCACTGGGACGTGATGCGCAGCGACAACGCGGGCGATTCCTGGGACGAAGTTAGCGGGAACCTGCCCACCGACTTCGGCTTCGTGATCGACGTTCACGCGCACGAGCCGGAGACGATCTACGTCGTGCCGATCAAGAGCGATTCCGAACACTTTCCGCTGGAGGGCAAACTGCGCGTGTATCGCAGCCGCACCGGCGGCACCAAGTGGGAAGCGCTGACGACCGGCTTGCCGCAACGGGACTGCTACGTCAACGTGTTGCGCGACGCGATGTCGGTCGACAAACTCGATCCGTGCGGCGTCTACTTCGGCACCACCGGCGGCGCGGTATACGCCTCGCACGACGGCGGCGACAGTTGGATGCCGATCGTGTCCGATTTGCCGTCGGTGTATTCGGTCGAGGTCCAGACCCTGTCGTGATCCGCGTCGTCCTGCCGGCCCAACTGCGGGCGCTGGCGCGCATCGAGGGCGAGGTATCGCTCAGCGTTGCGGGTGAGGTAACCCAAAGCTCCGTCCTCGAGGCGCTCGAGCAGCGCTATCCGATGTTGCAGGGAGCGATTCGCGATCGCGTCACCCGCAAGCGCCGGCCGTTCGTGCGCTTCTTCGCATGCGAGCGCGACCTCTCGCACGAGGTGCCCGACGCACCGCTGCCCGCGGCGGTCGCGGCCGGCAGCGAACCGCTGCTGGTGGTCGGCGCGATGGCCGGCGGCTAACTGGATTGCGCTTCGCGCAATCTGTGGCGTTTGGGCTTCGCCCAATCCGCACGCCCGAATTTAGCGGGGCCAGTAGAGGCGCATGGGGTTGTCGACGAGCAGCTTGTGCTGCAGTTCTTGCGTCGTCGCCACGCGCGGGATAAAGTCGACCAGTTTCCCGTCATCGGGCATGTGCGTTTCCATGTTGGGATGCGGCCAGTCGGTTCCCCAGAGGACGCGGTCGGGATAGCGCTCGACGAGCGCGCGGCCGAAAGGCACGACGTCGTCATAGGGCGGCCCGATCTCGCTGATGCGCTCGGGACCCGTCACCTTCACCCAAATGTTCTCATGCTCGTCCATCAGACGCAGGAAGCGTTTCCACTGCGGATGATCGACGCCGAGCTTGACGTCGGGCCGGCCCATGTGATCGACGACGACCGTCGTCGGGATCGCTTCGATGAACGGCGCGAGATCCTCGAGGTCCGGCGATTCGAAGTACACGACGATCTGCCAGCCGAGCCGGCGGCACAATTCGATCACGCGCTGATAGCGTTCGGGCGGGGTCGGATCGACCAACCGCTTGAGGAACGCGAAACGCACGCCGCGGATGCCGGCCGCATCCATGACCCGCAGTTCTTCGAGCGTGATGTCCAGCTCGACCACCGCGATGCCGCGCGCCCGCTCGCCGGCCGCTTTCACCCCGTCGATCGTGGCCGAATTGTCGGTTCCGTGGCAACTCGCTTGCACGATCACGTTGCGCGCCAGGCCCAAGAAGTCGCGCAGCCGGAAGAGATCTTCTTTTGACGCGTCGCCGGGCGTGTATTTACGTTTGGGCGAGTACGGAAACACGTTCCCCGGTCCGAAGATGTGACAGTGCGCGTCGACCGATCCCGGCGGCACCCTAAACGCCGGCTTCGACGGGTTGGGGTGGAACTTGTTGAGGTCGAGCGTTTCCATGAGGATTCGCCTTCGGCGAATCCGTAGCGTTCGGCCTGCGGCCGATCCGCCCTTAAGTCGCCTGGGCGGCGATTTGCGCTTTTAGGCGCGGATAGACGTGATAGGCGTTCGTTTCGAACAACTGCGTGCGCGTCTGCTCGTCGAGGTTCAGCGCGTCGAAGTACTTCTTCGTGTCGTCGAAATAGTGCTTGGTTCGCGGATCGATGCCGCGCACCGCGCCGATCATCTCCGACCCGAACAGAATGTTCTTGAGCGGAATGACGTCCAGCAGCAAATCGATCCCAGGTTGATGGTAGACGCACGTGTCGAAGAAAATGTTGTTCAGCAAGAGGTCGTCGAGTTCTCCGAGCTTCATGTCCAGCGCGAGGCCGCGATACCGTCCCCAGTGATAGGGCACCGCGCCGCCGCCGTGCGGAACGATCAGCTTCAGTTCGGGGAAATCTCTGAAGACCGCCGCGGACTGGATGAATTGCATGAACGCGGTCGTGTCCGCAGCGATGTAGTATGCGCCGGTCGGGTGGAAGGCGGGATTGCACGAACCGCTGACATGCACCATCGCGGGGACCTGCAGTTCGACCATTTTTTCGTAGAACGGATACCAATATTTATCGTACAGCGGAGGCGCATCGAAATGCCCGCCCGACGGATCAGGGTTGAGATTGGCTCCCACGAAGCCCAGTTCGTTGACGCAGCGGTCGAGTTCGGCGATCGCCGCCCCAAGATCGGTGCCCGGGGTTTGCGGCACGTGGCAGACGCCGACGAAATTCTTCGGATACAGCCGGCAGACGCGATGGATCAGGTCGTTGGATGCGCGCGCCCAGGCGACGTTGTCGGCGGCCGACCCGACGTGCGGCGCCATCGCCGACGCGCGCGGCGAAAAGATCGTGACGTCGATCCCGCGTTCGCGCAGCATGCGCAGCTGTGCGTTCTCGAGCGTTTCCCGCAACTGATCGTCGCTAAAATGCGGCAGCACCGGGGCCGGTTGCGCGGGGTCTTTCGTCTTCGCGAGCTGGGCCTGACGAAAGGTCTGCATCGCTTCGGGTACGGTCGTGTAGTGACCGTGGCAATCGATGATCAAAAAGGCTCCAGCTAGACGGAAAGGACCGGTTCGCGCTTTTCGGCGCGGGCGGTCTGGTTCATCGTCGACTCTCTCCATCGAACACGGTAGATTTTACCTGCCGGCGAGGTATTTCGACATGGGGATCGCTTCCCAGCGCTGGCCATCGGAGCGCTGTTCCGGGATGGGCGAACCGGTCTCGACGAAATCCAGCGAGCGCAACAGTGCAAGCGCCGGAAGGTTGTGCGAGTACACCGCAAGGTCGATCCTCGAGGCGCCGCGTTCTCGAGCTTTGGCAACGGCAAATGCCATCAACGCGCGACCGAGGCCTCGCCCGCGATGCGCGGCGGCCACGACCATGGCTAACGCCGCACGATCCTCTCGGAAGCGCAGCGTAACCTCGCCGACGGTCGTCGTATCGGTCCGCGCGACGAATGAGACCATGTCGCCGGCCTTCATCGCGACCATCATGCGCCGTTCGCGTTCTGCCTCGTCGAACGGGAGTTCCGTGCGAATCCACATGTTCTCGGCGGCGACACCGGCGAGAAGACGAACGATATCGCCGGCGTCCTCGGGTACGGCCTCACGAATGTTCGGCTCCATACCGCACTCCTCTGTTGAGTACCGCTCGCATCCCTGCCGCGTTCAGAGGGAGCGGGGATGACGGACCGAAGGCCCGCCGATGCACGTTCAGCCGTATCTTTTTTTTCAGTGGCGAATGCGAAGAGGCGCTCAACTTCTAACGCTCCGTCTTCGGCGGGAAAGTCGTCAGCATCGACCGTTACGGCGGCTCGCCGCCGAACGCGCGCGGCTGCTCGCAGCCGTGCCGGTCACCGAGATCCACGAATCACCGGTGTGCTTTACCGCCTTCGTCACCGACCCCGAAGGCAACCGGTTCGGCATTCACCAGCGCAAATCGTAAGCCACCGTATCGTAAGCAGCGTACGGTGCCCTATGGGCGGCCCTCAGCTCAATACGCGAAAACCGGTACGTTGCAACATCGCGAAATCGTCTTCGTCGGCGCGTCCGGCGGTCGTCAAGTACGCGCCCAGAACGATGCCCGAAGCGCCGCTGCGCATGCCCAGGTCCTGTAGACCCTGCAAGGTGATCTCGCGGCCGCCGGCCAGACGCACCAGCGCGTTGGGCAGCGCGAGACGCGCCAGCGCGACGAACCGCAGCGCTTCGACGGGATCGACGACCGAGCGATCGGCGAACGGCGTGCCGGGTCGCGGGTTGAGGAAATTGATCGGGACTTCGACCGGCCCCAGCGTCTGCAGCGCATATAAAAAGTCGAGTCGATCGTCGGCCGTCTCGCCCATTCCGATAATGCCGCCGCTGCACAATTCGAGGCCGTGGCGTTTGGCCCGCAAGCACGTCTCCCAGCGCTCGTCGTACGAGTGCGTCGTACAGATCGCCGGGAAATGACGGCGCGACGTCTCGAGGTTGTGGTTGACCTTGCGCACGCCGGCATCGACGAGCGCGGCGCAATGCGCATCGTTCAGGATGCCGAGCGAGACGGCGACGTGCAGCTCCGGCATGTCGGCAAGAATCGCGCGGGTGGCCTCGCACACGCGATCCAGCAGTGCGGCCGACGGCCCGCGCACCGCCACAACGATGCAGAATTCGGCCGCACCTCGAGCGCGCGCGGCTTGCGCCGCGGCGAGGAACTCGTGCGTTTCGCGCAACGGCTCGGCGACGACGTCGGTCGCGTAGCGCGCGCTCTGCGAACAAAAATGGCAATCCTCGGAGCAACCGCCCTTTTTCGCGTTGAACAGCACTTCGACCGCGGCGGCATCACCGGAGGCGCGGCGCCGCACTTCGTCGGCCAGCGCGAGCAGCGCGCCGACGTCCTCGCGTCCAAGCGCGGCGAGGCCGGCGAGCACGTCGCGCCCGAGCACGCCTTCTTCGTCGAGAGCGATGCGGCGCGCGGTGTCGAGAACGTCAAGCACGTGTGCCAACCTTGTCGAGATCGAGAATGAGTGCTGGGGCCAAGTTCGTCGCCGCGAGCGCGACGCTGCGCCGCGCATCGAGATCGTGCTCGATCAGGCCCAGGATCGGCGCCTGCGGCGCGATGGCGCGCACCGCGCGCGCGCGTTCATCCGGGTCCGCCGGACGCCAGCGTTCCACCAGCACGACGCCGCGGACGGGCACCGCCTGCGCGGTGAGATAGGCGAGCGTCAGCAACGCGTGGCTGATGCATCCCAAGCGGAGACCGACGGCTACGACGGCTTCGCACGACGTCCGCGCCGCCACGGTCGTGAGCGTCGCGTGCGCGTTGAGCGGCACGGCCGCTCCGCCGGAACCCTCGACGACGACGGGGCTCGGCAACGCTTCGATTTGCCGGGCCAAGAAAACAGCATCCAGTGGTTGGGCGCCTTCCGCCAAAGCCGCCGACCAAGGATCCGCGGCCAAACGAAAACGCGCGAGTTCACGGGCCGCGCAACCGGCGAGTGCCGCCGCCTCGGCCGCATCGCCGCTCGCGCCGGGCGCGAGCCCCGTTTGCACCACCTTCACGATCGTCGGCCGTTCGCCGTGCGCCACGAAGGCGGCGGCCAGCGCCGCCGCGACGCGCGTCTTCCCGACGTCCGTATCGGTGCCGAAGACGAAGAACCGCATCAGTCCGAGGCGACCAAGTCCGCGCGTGAAGCGAGCGCGCGCAGTAAAATGTCGAGCTCCGCGTCCGTATGGTTCGCGCGCAGCGTCAGGCGCAGGCGGCACGTTCCGGCGGGAACGCTCGGCGGACGGATCGCGGGTGCGTACACTCCACGCTCCTCGAGGCCGCGAGCGAGGGCCAGCGCTGCGTCCTCGCTGCCCAGCACGAGCGGCACGATCGGGCCCTCGTCACCGCGCACGTCGTAGCCGAGACCGCGCAGTTCGCGGCGCACGCGATTCGCGAGTCCGCGCAGGCGTGCGCGCAGTTCGTCGCCCTCCGCGCTGCGAGCGATCGTCAGGGCGCGGGCGGCAGCGGCCGCGATCGCGGGCGGCGGCGCCGTGTCGAAGATGAACGTTCGCGCCGTGCTCGTCAAGAGGTCGATGACCTCCGCCGGCCCGGCCACGAAGCCGCCCGCGGCACCTAAGGCCTTGGAAAGCGTGCCGATCACGACGACGCGCGGGTCGCGAAAGATCGCCGCATAGCCGCTGCCCGATCGCCCGGAAACGCCGAGCGCGTGGGCTTCGTCGACCAACAGCACGTCATCCTCACGCAAGCGCGCGACGAGTGCGGAGAGCGGAGCGAGCGATCCATCCATCCCGAACGCCGACTCGGTAACGAACAGCGCCGGGCGCGGGTCGGAGGAACGATCGGGTACCGTGGCGTGCGGTACGATGCGGCGCTCGATCTTCGTCAATCGCAGTCCGTCGATGATGCACGCGTGAACCAACTCGTCCGAGTACGCCACGCCTGCGCACGATGCGAGCGCAGCGATTGCGCCGATCGCCGCGAGATAGCCTGACGAAAAGAGCCGTGCACGCTCGCGGCCGGTCCATTCCGCCAACGCGCGTTCGAGGCCGGCGTGCTCCGCGTGCGCGCCGCCGAGCAGCCGCGAACCCCCGCTTCCCACGACGTCGCTGTTGCGCAGCGCGGCCACGACGCGCGGGTCGCGGGCGAGGCCGAGGTAGTCGTTCGAGGCGAAGTCGATGCTGCCGGCCGGAAGAGCTGCGCGCACGCCGCGCTCGCGCCGGGCTGCGGCGACGGCCGCCAATTCGGCCCGGATCCGGTCGAGGTAGCTCACGCCACGCCATCCAAAATGTCGGCCAGCGCAGCGACGAACGCAGCGATCTCGGCCGGGGTCGAACACAACGGCGGAACGAGTTGAATCGTTCGGCCGATCGGGCGCGTGAACTGACCCCGCGCGTACAGCTCGTTCGCGACGGGCCACGCCTCCGCGGCGATGTCGATGCCGGCCATCAAACCGGCGCGCCGCACGTCCGTGACGAGCGGGTGCCTGCGCAGCGGCGTCAACAACTCGTCGAGCACGGCGTCGAGGCGGGCGACGTGCGCGAGCGTTCCCTCAGAGGTAAAGATGTCGAGCGAAGCGAGGGCGGCGGCGCAGGCGATCGGGTTGCCGGCATACGAGTGACCGTGAAGAAACTGCCGGTTCGACTCCGGAGTCCCGAGAAAGGCGTCGTAGACGCGCCGGGTCGCGAGGACCGCCGACAGCGCGAGCGCACCGCCGGAAATGCCCTTCCCGAGGCACACCAAATCCGGCGCGAGCCCGAGTTGTTCGTAGGCAAACATTGCACCCGTTCGCCCGAATCCGGTCGCGATCTCGTCCGCGATCAAGAGCGGTCCCCGGGCGGCACGCATTTCCGCATACCGTTGCGGTGCGACGAGCCGCATGCCGGCCGCCGCCTGCACGCGCGGCTCGAAGACGATTGCCGCAACGTCGGCGCGGCCCAGCACCTCGCGGACGTCGTCGTAACACAGCGCTTCGAAGGTGAGCGCGGTGAAGCGTGCGCGAAAGGCGGTGATGTCGGAGACGCTCATCGCACCGGCCGTATCGCCGTGGTACGAGTCGCGCAGGTGAACGAACGTGACCCGTTTCGACTCGCCGCACAGCTGCCAGTATTGGAGCGCCATCTTCAGCGCAGCTTCGATGGCGCTCGCACCGTCGCTCGCGAAGAACGCGGCATCGAGGCCGGTCAACGCGCACAGCCGCGCGGCCAACTCGTCGGCCGGCGGGTTCGTCGCCCCGAGCGCGGTCGCGTGGTCGAGCACGCCGGCCTGGCGCGCAATCGCCTCGACGATGCGCGGGTGAGAATGTCCGTGGATCGTCGTCCACACGGACGAGATCGCATCGAACACTTCGTGCCCGCCGGCGTCGACGAGCGTGGTGCCCCGGCCGCGAACGAAGGTTCGCGACCGTGCGTCCGAAGCGCCCATCTGCGTGAACGGCAGCCAATGGCGGCTGCGAACGTCGACCGCCGCGGGCGTCAGCATGGCGGGGTCTTCCAAGAGCGGTCCGGGGGTCCTCCGCCGGGCGTCGCGTGCGAACCCGGCCTACAGGGAAGCGCACAAGCGCCCGAAAAGGCAAAAATCTCCTCGGAAGGGACGGCGACGATGAAAGAACTGTTCAAACGGTATCTCGATCGGGACATTTCCCGTGGTGCGTTGCTCCAGGGCCTCGGCGCGGTCGGTTTGAGCGCGGCCGCAGCGAGCACCATCGCCGAATCGCTCGCGCCGGTCAGCGTGGGCGCGGCGGACGCCGGCGCGGTGCGCACGATACGCGACACCGGCGGCATGCTGTTCATCCAACAGCTCAAAGCCGCCGGGGTGAAGTACTACTTCTTCAATCCCTCGACCGGCGACGCTCCGATCTTTAATGCCGTCGCCGCCGAGCCGAGCATTCAGCTGATCAAAGGCATCCAGGAAGGCGTCGTCGTCGGCATGGCCGACGGTTACGCCCGGCTCTCGGGCAAAACCGGGGTCTGCACCATCGCGAACGTCGGCCTGCCCAACGGCATGACGCAGCTCGTGAACACCTACAAGGACCGCATTCCGCTGTTGATGGTCATCGCTGCGTTCGGCACGACGCAGCTCGGACGCGACGGCCCGCAAGACTACGAGCACCAAGAGCACATGATGGCGCCGATGACCAAGTGGTATTGGCAGACGGACAATATCAACAGCATTCCGGAAACGGTGCGGCGGGCGCTCAAGTTCGCATCGACGCCGCCGGGCGGCCCGGTGTTCGTCGCCATCCCCGACGACCTGCTCGGCGGCGTGGGTAGCGCCGACGTGATCGACGAGTCCTTGTTCAACGTGCCGATGAAGATCCGGGCGGACCACACGGACATCGAAAAAGTGGCGAAGCTGCTGATCGAGGCGAAGAATCCGCTGCTGTCGGTCGGCGACGAGATCACGATGTCGCACGGCGAAGCCGAGGTGCTCGAACTCGCCGAGTTGCTGGGCCTTCCGGTCTCGGGCGGCGGCGAGTTCGGCGTCTGGTCGAAGCCGTTCCCGACGATGAACCCGCTCTATCTCGGGCCGATCCTGCGCAACATGAAATTTCCCGGTGCGATCGACTTGCGCGTCAACATCGGCAATCAATACGGCGAGATCTACACGCAGGGCGCGACGCTGGTGTCGATCCGGAGCGACCCGACGAGTCTCGGGCGCGTGTCGGCCGTCGATCTCGGCATCGTTGCCGACAACAAGCTGGCGGCGGCGGATATCGTCGCCGCCGTCAAGAGCATGGCGACCGCGGACCGCTTGAAGCAAATCGCCGCCGACCGCAGCGGGCGCGTGCACGACTACACCGCCGGCATGGCAAAGATGCGTGAAGCGATGCTGCGGGACTTCCCCGACTCGCCGACCGGGCCGATTCGCCTGGAGCGGCTGGCGTACGAACTCGAGGCCGCACTCGACCCGGACACGATCTACGTGAACGACACCGACTCCGGCAAGAAGATGGATGTGTTCATGTCGTTCGGCGCCAAGGCCAAGACCTACGTCGCCAACGGTCCGAACATCCTCGGCTGGGGTATGTCGGCCGGGGCCGGCGCCAAGCTCGCGCGACCGGACTCGCCGGTCGTCGCAATTCTCGGCGACGGCGCGTTCCTGTTCGGCGGCCCGCAGCCGCTGTGGAGCCAGGCCCGCTACCACATTCCGGTCATGAACATCGTGCTGAACAATCGCAGCTACAACAACGAGCGCAACCGCATCTGGACGTTCGTCTCGGGCCAGCAATTCAAATCGGGCCTCGACATGACGTGCTATAACGGTTCGCCCGACGTCGATTTCGTCAAAGCCTCTGAAGCATTCGGCGTCGAGGCCGAGCTCGTGAAAGACGCCTCGCAGATCAAGGCCGCGTTGGCGCGGGCGAAGCGGGCGACTGCGGAAGGCCGGCCGTACTTGCTCGAGCTGCTCATCCAGCGTGACGGCGTCGGGGCGGGCTCGACCTGGTATCCGCCGTTCTCGGTCGCCGCGCTGCGGACGCGGAACGTCTGATGGGGCGCTTACGCGGGCTTGCGTTATTCATCTTCGTCCTCGCGGCGGCGATTTCGGCGGCGTCGGTGCCGCTGCGCGCTCAGCAAGCCCCGAGCCCGCTTCCACCGGGCGACGGGGCCGACATCGTTGCCGTCACCTGTTCGCAATGTCACGGCCTCAACGCCATCACGCAGCTCCGTGAAGGGGCGACGGCGTGGCGGCATCAGGTCTACGACATGATCGAACGCGGCGCGCAGGTCGCGCCGTCGGAGATCGACGTCGTCGTCAACTATCTCGCCACGCACTTCGGCCCCGGGATTCCGTTCCCGGGAGCGACGCCGGCGAACGTCACGCTCGCGCCCGGCGACGGATCGAACATCGTCGCCGAGAAGTGCAGCCTCTGCCATGGCGTCGACCGCGTCGTCGCGACCAAGCGCACGCGCGCCCAATGGACGAGCATCGTGAACCGTATGGTCTATCTCGGCGCGCCGATTACTCCCGACCAGCAAAAAACCGTGCTCCAGTACCTGGGCACGAACTTCGGCACGCAGTGAGCTTCATCGTCCGCTCGGCGCGTCTCGGCGCAGCCGTCCTCGCGATCGCGCTGCTCGCCGTGCCGTATGCCGGGCGGGCCCAAGACGTTTCCCTGAAGGTCGCGACCATTCCGATCGATGCCGGTGCGGAGGTCTTCTACGGGCTCGATCAGGGCTTTTTCAAGCAGGCCGGGCTCGACGTTTCGATCGAGCGCATTACCAACGGGCCCGCGATCGCCGCCGCGGTGGCGTCCGGTGCGATCGACGTAGGCTTTTCGAACCTCGTTTCGCTCGCCATCGCGTTCAAGAAGGGCGTGCCGATCACGCTGATCGCGCCGGGCGGGATGTACAACACGAAGGCGCCCACGACCACCTGCGTCGTCGCGCTGAACTCTCCGATCAAAACGGCGAAGGACCTCAACGGCAAGATCTTCGCTACCAACGGGCTCGCGAACATCGGCGAGTTCGGGCCGCGGGCTTGGATCGACAAGAACGGCGGCGACTCCTCGACCGTGAAGTTCACCGAGATGCCGTTCCCCGCGATGGCCGTGGCGCTGGATGCGGGTCACATCGACGCGGCCATGATGGCCGAACCGACGATGACGGAGAGTAAGGGTGAAACGCGCTTCTTCTCCAATTGCTACGACGGCATCGGCTCGAGCTTCCTGATCGCCGCGTACTTCACCACGACGTCATGGGCCGCCGCCCATCCGGACCTCGTTCGCAAGTTTCAGAGCGCGATGCGCGTGACCGCCGGGTGGGCGAACAAGAACCAGGCGGCGACCGCCGCGATCTTGGCGCGCGTGGCGCAAATGAGCCCCGACGTAGCGGCCAAGATGTATCGCTCCGTCTACCCGGACCGTCTCGAAGCCGCCGCGATTCAACCGGTCATCGACGTCACCGCAAAATACGGCGCGCTGCCCGCATCGTTCCCCGCCGCCGACATGATCTACCAAAGCCGTTAGGCAGTCGGGTCTTATTATGTGGTGGGACTAGGGCAGGCGGCGGATGCGGATGATCTTTACGGGTTGGAGCAGCATCTGTTGCTGTCCCGGCAATCGCGCGATGCTCCGCACGAGCTCCATGTTCTTCGTGACGCGGCCGAACGCGGCATAGCCGGGCTCCGTCATCGATCCGTCGAGCGCGGGTTGGGCGCCGTCGCAGATGAAGAATTCCGACGTGGCCGAGTTGGGATCGGAGGTGCGCGCCATCGAGATCGCGCCGTCGACGTTGCGCAGCCCGGTCTTCAACGGGGTTTCCAGCGGAATCGTGGCGTCGCGTTCGGTTTCACGGGCCTTGTTGCCGCCCTGAATGACGAACGTCGGAATGGCGCGGAAGAACGTCCCGCCGTCGAAGAACTTGCGGTCGACGAGCTGCAAGAAGTTCTTGGTCGTGATCGGCGCGTGGACCGGATCGAGCGCAACCTCGATCGTTCCGAGACTCGTTACAATGGCGATGTTCACCTCACCCGAAGCGGCAGCGGCAGCCGCCGGGACGGCCAGCGCGGCCGCGACGGTGATGAAAATGGCGGCAAAGATCGATCGATTCACGCGGGGGGCTACCCGCAGGTCTACGGTTCTCCCTTCACGGAAGTGGCGAAATCATGAGTGATTCGGTCATCTGGATCTCGAACCAAGAGGTCGCGCAACTCGTCAGCCTCGAGGACGCCATCGAAGCGCTCGAGGCGGGCCTCGCCATGCAGGGCCGCGGCGATGCGAAGAACGTCACCAAGGCGCTCGGCACCTGGGGCGACGGCAGCTCGATGCACGCGCTGGGTTCGATGTTTCCCGGCGACGGGTACGTCGGCTTCAAGACCTGGGCCAACACGAAAAAGGGGGCGTACGCGCTCTTCGAGCTCTTCGATTCGAACAGTGGCCAGCTATTGGCGTGCATCGAATCGGCCTTGCTCGGACAGCTGCGCACTTCGTCGATCTCCGGACTTGCGACGCGCTACCTCGCCAAGGCCGACGCCGACGAGATGGCGCTGATCGGCACCGGCCACAGCGCCTTGATGCAAGCGGTCGCCATTGCCGCGGTGCGGCCGCTCAAGCGCCTGCGCGTCTTCAGCCCGACCGCCGAAAATCGCAAGGCGTTCGTCGCGGATGCCGCATCGCAGTTTGCCTTCGAGGTCGTCGAGGCGGGTTCGGTGCGCGAGGCGACGCAGGGCGCACCGATCGTCACGATCATGACGCGGGCGCGTCAGCCGTTCTTCTCCGCGGCCGACCTCGATCGCGGCTCGCACCTCAACGCTGTCGGGGCGATTTTGCCGGCGTTCGGTGAATTGAATGACGACGTGTTCGATCGGGCCAGCATGGTCGTGGTCGACAGTCTCGATAATGCGAAGCTCGCCTCGTTCGAGTTCCGCAAGCACTACGGCGCCGACGGCGGCCCGGCGTGGAACGGGGTGCAGGAACTGTGCAACGTGATCGCCGCCGGCACCAAGCGCCCCGCCGACGCCGACGTCACGCTGTTCAAGTCGCTCGGCATGGGCATCTCGGACCTCTCGGTCGCGAAGATGGTCTACGAGCGCGCGACGGCGCAGGGCATCGGCCGCGAAATTCCGCGCCCGGCACGCACCAAAGCACGCTGGTCTGCCGGCCGCAAAGCCGCCCCAGTTTAGTCGTTCAGTTCGCGAAGACGCGCCATCCGTGTCACCCCGAGCTTGTCGAGGGGCAGCCGCAATCGCCGACCTTGGTGGCGATCCCTCGACAAGCTCGGGATGACACGGGGTGGGGCGCATTACAGCTTCACCATCTTGCGCGGGCGACTCAGGCCTAGGGGCGTTCCTCGTCGACGACGGTGTTGCGGCAGATGCCGATCGACGTGATCTCGATTTCGAAGACGTCGCCGGGCTTCATCCAGATGGGCGGTTTGCGGGTGAACCCGACGCCGGAAGGCGTGCCGGTCGCGATGACATCGCCCGGCTTGAGCAGCGCGAACGAACTCAGGTACGACACCAGAAACGGGATGTCGTAGCGCAAATCGCCGGTCGACGTCTGCTGCATCACCTCGCCGTTCAAACGTCCGGTCAGCGTCAGCGTGGTTGGATCGGGAATCTCGTCGGTCGTGACGATCCACGGCCCGAACACGCCGCTGTGGTAAAAGTTCTTGCCCGGCGTGATCTGGCGCTCGTGGCGCGCGTAATCGCGCAGCGTGTGGTCACCGAAGCAGGCGTAGCCCGCGACGTACTCGTACGCGTTCTCTTTCGCCACGTGGCGTGCGGTCTTGCCGATCACGACGGCGAGTTCGGCTTCCCAGTCGAAGGTGTGGTCGAGAAACGGCCGCACGATCGGATCGAACGCGCCGACTTGTGAATCCGGAAAGCGCATGAACATCGAGGGATAGGGTTTATCTTCACGCCCGGTCTCCGCCATGTGCGCCTTGTAGTTCACGCCGGCGCAAAAGATCTTCTCGGGATCGGTGACCGGCGGCAACAGGCGCACGCTCGCGAGCGCAACGCGCGCGGTCGTGTCCGCGAGCGCCGCGGCGATGGCATGGTTTCCGGCGCCGAGCGCGATCCGCAGGCTCGGCCAGGCGTGGTCGAGCGGGACGATCTGGTCGCCCAGCACGGCACCCCAGCGTTGCCGGTTATCCTGATCGAACGTAGCGAGGCGCAACTTCTCTCCTAACGCGAGGCGTTGCGCAATTCGCGCAACGCAATTCTAATCAACACCGTGCGGTCGCGGTCGAGATCCCCGCGCGGCTGGAGCATCTTCAACACGCCGAAGCCGCGGGCCGCGGACATCACAACCCGGCGAATGGCTGACAACTCCGCATCGCTGCGGCCGGCGTCGCGGAACAACTCCCGCCACACGACGTCGTAACTTTGGCGCGCCGCGTCGAGCGATGCAGCCAGCCGCGCCGCCAATGCCGGTTCCCCCGCGATGCTCAAACTGATCCCGAGCACCGCCCGAAACGACGCCCCCATGAAGACGTCCCAGTACCGGTCGACGATCGCAGCGACCCGCTCCTCCAGCGGCGCTGCGGCGAGCGAGGCAACGTCGAACTGCAGGTTCAGCTCCTCGGACACGCGGTCGATGACCGCCACGATCAGATCGCTCTTGGTCGCGAAATGATGCTGCAGCGCACCGCGGCTGACGTTGGCGTGTTGGGCGATCAGCGCGGTCGTCGCTTCGACGTACCCGACGCGTTCGATGCACTCGATCGCCGCGACGATCAACCGCTCGCGCGTTTCGGCGCTGCGCTGTTCCTGACTGCGACGAACGCGCGGTGGTGCGGAAACCAGCGTCACGTATTGCGAGTTCGAGGACTGGTATAGCCCTTCAAACCGGCTTGTGAACCGAGCGTGTGGATCGCCCCGTCGATCTCCTCTTGCCAAATCAGCGATTCCATCCCGATGTGGAGCGGGTGATCCTGCACGGTCAAGGTCGTGTTTCCGACCGGCGAGGCGTGGTTGTAGTTCGCGTGCTCGAGCCAGCTCGGAGCCGAGAGCATCAGGTCGCCCGCGCCCCATTCGTATTCCACGCCTTCGACGATGCTGGAGCCGCCGTTGCCGAGGAAGTAGTAGTTGATCGACGCCGACGTGTGACGGTGCCCGCGTCCCCTGTGCTCGGCCGGCGAGTTCGGCTCTCTTCCGGCGAGCGTCGCGAAGTAGGAATGCGTCGTTCCGTTCCGGCGTTCGGTCGCCGGATTGTAGAGCAGCAAGATGCGGCGCGCGTCGACGTTTCCGCTGCTGCGCAGGTGCGGCTGCACCGCTTTCCACGGCCAGAGGATCGCTTTCGATTCAAGCACTTCGATGTCGACGAGATACTCGTACCCGCGCAGGCGTGCGCCCTCGGGCGTCACCGCGAAGTCGGGCGCGTTTTCCCGCGCGTAGCGGCGCTTCTGGGTCACCGTCTCCTTGAGCTCTTCGTCGACGACGACCGGCTGCGGGTTCTCTTCGAAGTAGTGTGCGCCCAGCTTCTCGAGCAGCGGCGCGTTCGAGTAGCCCAGCCGCGCGAACAACGTGCGGCCGGTGTTCTTGTACGAATACGTCTGCATCGACGGAACGTTCCAAATGTCATTCTGCTCGACAGCGAACTCTTGTTGCCCGACGTTCACGACGCCGGCGCCGCCGATGACGATCTCGATTTGATTGGAGTTGCGCCGGACCGGGGTGGTCCGTTCGCCCGGCTTGAGCACGCTGATCGTTACGTCGGTGCCGGGGGCGAAGCCGAGGCCCGGCGCCGTTGCTTGCGGGTGCACGACCAACGCGGCCCGGCGGCCATTCTCCGGCGTGGGTTCGTCGGCCAGCCGCTCGATCTCGGAGAGAATCTCAGCGCGGGGCACGACGAACGGGCGCCAACTCTCGGGCTTCGTATAGTTCGTCCCGGACACGTCGACCATGAAGCGGTTGCGGACTGAAATCATTGCCTTATTCTCCAAGAATGCGCGGTCCGACGTAACCCGTGACGCCGGCTTGCGAGCCTAGGGTGAGGATGGGCTGTTTGAGGTCCTCGCGCCAGATCAGCGATTCCATCGCGATGTGCAACGGATGGTCTTGAACCGTCAAGGAAGCGGTCCCCTCGGGCGATGGACGATACGAATGCGCGTGGTCGGACCAACTCGGCGCGGCGAGCATCAACGAGCCCCCACCGAACTCGTAGGTTTCACCGTCCACGACGCTGTAGCCGCCGCTCGAGATGAAGCGGTAATTCACGGCGACGGAGCTATGCTGGTGCCCACCGCCGGCCGGTTTCTGCGGCGCGTTCGGGGCGTGCGTACCGAGCGTCGCGAAGAAGCTGTGCGTCGTTCCGTTGCGCCGCCCGGTGGCCGGATTGTAGAGCAGCATGATACCGCGCGCGTTCGGATCTCCGCCGATCGACAAGTGCGGCCGCACCGCTTTCCACGGCCAGTGCAGCGCCTTCGAGTTGGACTCGCGCGCCTCGCCGTCGGCGGGCGGATCTTCCTCGACGTAGTGGACGCCGAGTTTTTCCAGCAACGGCGCGTTCGAGTAGCTCATCCGCGCAAACAACGTGTTGCCGGTATTGCGGTGCGTGTACGTCTGCATCGCCGGAACGTTCCAGATGTCGTGCTGCTCGGCCGCGAACTCGCGGTCGCCGGCGCGAACCGTGCCGCTGCCGCCGATGCAGATCTCGAGTTGATTGGAGTTGCGCCGCACCGGGGTCGTCGCTTCGCCCGGCTTGAGAACGTTGATCGTCACGTCGATGCCCGGCGCGAAGCCGAGGCCGGGCGCAACGGCTTGCGGGTGCACGATCGTCGCGGCGCGGCGCCCGTTCGCCGGGCGAGGTTCGGCGGCCAAGCGCTCGATCTCGGCGGCAATCTCCTCGCGCGAGACCACGATCGGCTTCCAGCGCTCGCACTCGGCGTATCCCTGGCCGGAGACGTTCTCCAGCAGGGTTTTTACATACATTCTGGAATGATTGTAAGCGTGCGTCCGATACCTGTCAAGGCTTGCATCGTCTGGGCCATCCTGATCGCATTCACGGCCGGTGTCTTCCCGAGCGCATCACGTGCCGCCGACCCGGACGTCGTCCGCCTGATGTTCAATCCGGGCATCTACGACGAGTTGCCCCTGATGCTCGCCCTCGACAAGGGCTATTTCAAAGCAGCCAACCTCGACGTGCGCGTGTCGAAGACACCCGGATCGCTCGGGCTCATCGTCCCGTATCTCGCGCGCGGTGACATCGACGTGGCTCCGCAAGTGATGGTGCCGGCCTTCTTCAATCAGTACACCGAGGGTTTCGGTATCAAGATGGTCGCGTCGCTCGACGAAACGCACACGGGCTGGAACGACACCGTCTACTTCATGGTGCGCCAAGACCTGTGGGATTCGAAGAAGATTCGCAAGCCCGCGGACTTGCGCGGAGCGAACATGCCCAAACCGACCGGTTCGCCCAACGATTTCCTCACGATCGAAATCCTGGCGAAAACCGGGCTCACCGTGGCCAACGTCCACATGAACATCTTGATTTCAGGCGGCGTCGCGAATTTTTTGCCGGCGATTCTGAACAAGCAGTTCGATGCGCTAAGCGTCGTCGAACCGTTGGCGACGCAATTCGAGAAACAGCACATCGCCCACCGGTGGCTCGGCTATCAAGACGTCATCCCGTGGTACCAGACCGCGTACATCGCGATCTCGCCATCTTTTGCGAAGGACCACCACGATGCCGCGCAGCGCTTCGTGCAAGCGTACCTGCGCGCGTGCCGCGACATCGCAGCCACCAACGGGAAGTGGACGCCGGAGTTGATCGATACGGTCGTGCGCTGGTCGGGCGAAGACCGCAGCGTCATCGCGTCGATTCCCGGTCCGGCCTATCCCGGCGAGGGCAAGATCTCAACCTATTCGATCCAGCGCCAAGAGCAGTTGTGGCTGCAACTCGGCCTGCTGAAACAGGCCGTCCCGATCGGCGAGCTGATCGACGAGTCGTACGCCCAAAAAGCCCGCGCCGCGCTGGGGATCAAATAGGGCTCCAGACTTTTCCGGCTTCGCAGGTCCGCCGTTAGGGAAGATAATAGGCACACCTAAATGAGCCAGCAAGCCATTCGCGCCGGCAGTTTCAGCCCGCGCCCCGCAGCGGCCACCGCCTTCGGCGTGCTCGTTGCGATCAGTTTTTGCCACTTCAGCAACGATCTGCTGCAGTCGCTGTTGCCGGCGATCTACCCCAACCTCAAGCTCGCACTCGGCTTGAGTTTCGCTCAGATCGGCTTTGTGACGCTGGCGTACCAGGTCACGGCGTCGCTCCTGCAGCCGGTGGTCGGCCTCGTCGCGGACAAGCGTCCGACGCCGCTTGCCCTGCCGGCCGGGACGCTCTTCGCGATGGCCGGACTGTGCATGCTGGCCGGCGCCCACAACTACGCACTGCTGATCGGGGGCGCGTGCTTCCTCGGCGTCGGATCGGCCATCTTCCATCCGGAAGCGTCCCGCGTAGCGCGCATGGCATCGGGCGGACAACCCGGCCTCGCGCAATCGCTGTTCCAAGTCGGCGGAAATGTCGGCTCGGCGCTCGGTCCGCTCGCGGCGGCGCTCATCATCGTGCGCTTCGGCCAAACGAGCCTCGTCTTCTTCGCGCTCTTCTCGCTCGTGTCAACCGCGGTGCTCTGGAACGTCGCCCGGTGGTATCGTCACGAAGGGCTCGCGCGTCTGACGGCTGCCGTGCGCAGCATTCGACGCGATGTCGCGCTGCCGGGCGCGAAGGTCACCTTCGCGATCGCAGTTCTGCTCGTTCTGATCTTCTCGAAGTATTTCTATCTCGTCAGCCTCACCAACTACCTGACGTTCTACCTCATCGAGAAGTTTGGCGTTTCCGTACCGACCTCGCAGCTGCACCTGTTCATGTTCGTGGCCGCGGTCGCGGTCGGAACGATTGCCGGCGGCCCGCTCGGCGACCGGTTCGGACGTAAATACGTCATCTGGTTCTCGATCCTCGGAACGCTGCCGTTCACGCTCCTGCTGCCGTACGCCAACCTGTTCTGGACGGGGCCGCTCACGATCGCCGTGGGCCTCATCCTCGCCTCGGCCTTCCCCGCGATCGTCGTGTACGCGCAAGAGCTCGTTCCGGGCAAAATCGGCGCGGTCTCGGGAATGTTCTTCGGCTTCGCCTTCGGCATAGCGGGCCTCGGCGCCGCGGTGCTCGGCATCCTCGCCGATCGCACGGGTATCGAGGCGGTCTACCGGATCTGCGCGTTCTTACCGGCCATCGGATTGCTCGCCGGCTTGCTACCGCGCGTGGGGCGCACCGCGGCGCATTAGCCTAGAGCTGATCCCGTTACTGCGTTTTTTCGGCCGCGAACTTCGCGAAGAGCTCGGTCGCCGTGCCTTCCATTTCATCGAACGTGCCGACGGTTTCGAAGGTGCGCTTCTCGCGCACGAATTCTTGATGCAGGCGATACGCCTCTTGCGCCGCTTCTTCGTTGTCGCTGCACTGCTTGAAATGGTCGAGCACCGTCATCTGCAACGGGCTATTCGGCTTGAGAGCCCGGCGCAGTTCGAACTCTTTGCCCGTGCGGGTGAAATCGTAGACGCCGCCCAGGAGCGGCTCCAGCCGCCGGTCGTATGGTAGGGCGTACAGCTGCTTGCGCGTGTCGCGCAGAATGAAATACGCGTCCGTTCCGTACTGCTCGATGCGCTGGAACATGATCCCGCTGATCGGTAGTTGGAGATGCTTGATGTCCTGCTCGCCGAACGCGCGCAGGCGCAGTTCCTCGTTGGACACGTTGCCGGCAGCGAGCCGGGCGGCGTAGTTTTGGCGTTCCGCGAGGATCTCGTCGACCTTGGCCTTGACACTTCCGAGCTCTTCATCCTGATGGATCTCGGCCAGCCACTTCTCCGACTCCGTGACTTCTTTCGATACGATCGGCGCGCGCTCGAGCGCCTTTTGCAATTCGACGTCGAGCTGCGTGTCGTTGTGTTCGAGGCGGCGGATGTTGCTGGTCGCATTTTCGGCCGCGCGCCAGGCTTCCTGGGCTGCGAGATAGAGCTTCTTGGCCACCCCGAGGCTCTTGACGTTTTCGACCACCGACGGCTCGTCCAAACGCAGCTTCTTGACGTGATGCGGATAGGCTTTACGGTAAGCTTCGCGAGTGGTTTCCGCCACTTCATTGCAGCGTTCCCACTCAGCTTGGGCGGCATCCGACTCTTCGCGCATCTCGTCGCGCTTGGCGGAGGCATTGCGCCGAATCGAACTTTCGTGCTCCATAAAGAACGACTTGATGCGCCGCTCGAGCATCGATTTGTAGCGAGCCTGAATCCGCTCGTCCTCGCGGAAGTTGGGGACGGCCGGGGCGAGCGGTTGGCTTTCGGGGCGTGCTTGGGGACTTGTCATGGCCAGGCTCGGTTCCACTGTTGACAGGTGGCTCGTGATCTATGCGGTCACTTTGTATACCCTGCCATTTGCGGCCATAATAGGCGCTTTACCCGCAATCCGCAACGAATTTCCGGCGTGTTTTTGTCAATGCTTGGTGCCCGATTGCTTTGGCTTCGTTTACCCTTCTTTACATATCGGTGCCGAGCCCGGCGCTCGAGGGATGGGGAAACCCGGGAATCGGCCGGGCCGGAGGAGAACCCCAAAGGGGCCCTTTCCTGCCAAGGAGGCTGCTAAAATGGCTACCGGAGTTGCCGCCGCCGCACCGTCCCCCGACATTGCCGCTCAGAAGATTACCTTGTCGCCGGTTGGGTCCCCTCAGGACACCGAAGTGAAGGCGCAGATCGAGTCGATCGGCATCACGCCACTGCCCATCACCACGCTCGCCGGCTTCGGGCAGGGAATCTACACCAACATCGTCGCGTAGGTTTACCCCGGCCTGACTTGGCCTCGGCCGCGCACGACGTATTTATAGCTCGTCAGCTGCTCGGCACCCACCGGACCCCGCGGCGGCAGCCGTCCGGTCGAGATGCCGATCTCGGCGCCCATCCCGAACTCGCCACCGTCGGCGAACTGGGTCGACGCGTTGTGCAGGACGATCGCGCTTTCCACCTCGGCCAAGAAGCGCTCGGCGGCGGCGGCGTTTTCGGTAACGATCGCATCGGTGTGGTGCGAGCCGTAGCGGTTGATGTGCGCGATCGCGCCGGCGACGCCGTCGACCACGCGCACCGCGAGAATCGCGTCGAGGTACTCGGTCGTCCAATCCGCTTCGCTCGCCGGCAGCGCTAACGGATCCAGCCACCGCGTTTCTTCATCGCCGCGAATCTCGCAACCGGCCGCGTGCAGATCGGCCAGAATCGCGGGCAGATGCGTCGGCGCCACGGCCCGATCGACGAGCAGCGTCTCGGTCGCACCGCAAACGCCGGTGCGCCGCATCTTTCCGTTGAGTACGAGGCTGCGGCTCTTCTCCAGGTCGGCCGCGCCGTCGACGTAGGTGTGGCAGATGCCCTCGAGATGCGCGATGACCGGAATTTTGGTGTCGCGCTGCACGCGTTCGATCAGCGATCGCCCGCCGCGTGGGACGATTACGTCGATGAGGTCGGCCATGCCGAGCATGAGGCCGACCGCGGCGCGGTCCCGCGTGGGCACGAGTTGCACCGCATCCTCCGGCAGGCCGGCGGCGGCAATGCCGCGGCGCAAACACGTCGCGATGACGAGCGAGGACGAAAAGCTCTCGGATCCGCCGCGTAAGATCACGGCGTTGCCCGAACGCAGGCACAGACCGCCGGCGTCGGCGGTGACGTTCGGGCGCGATTCGTAGATGATGCCGATAACGCCGATGGGAATGCGTACGCGCGCGATGTCGAGTCCGTTGGGGCGCGTCCAGCGCGCGAGTTCGGTCCCGATCGGATCGGGCAAGCCGGCCATGGCTTCGAGGCCCGCCGCCATCTCCTCGACGCGCTCGCTGTTGAGCAACAGCCGGTCGAGCAACGCTGGGGAAAGCCCCATCGCTCGCGCGGTCGCCATATCCTCGGCGTTGGCCGCGAGGATCTCGTTGCGCTCCGCGCGCACCGCTTCCGCCGCATGCCGCAGCGCCGCCGTTTTTTGGGCGGGCTCCGCTCGCGCGAGCGCAGCCGCTGCCGCACGGGCCGCAAGCCCGATCGTCCGCATCTCGGCATCGAGATCCGCCGCACCCGCTTTGACCGCCGTCATAATCGTTTTCCGCTTACCACCAAGTCGTCGCGATGGATCATCTCATCCCGGCCCCGATAGCCGAGGATGGCCTCGAATTCGCTGCTTCGATGCCCGGCGATGGCCTGAGCGTCCGCGCTCGAATACGCTGCCAACCCGCGCGCGAGTTCTTGCCCGGCCCCGCTGCGGACGATAACCGCATCGCCTTGCTCAAAGGTTCCTTCGACCGCGAGCACGCCGGCCGGAAGCAGGCTCGTCCCACGGGCGAGGGCGCCGGCCGCGCCTTCATCGACGACGAGCACCCCGGTGATGTTGACCGCGCCGGCGATCCAGCGCTTGCGCGCGGTGCCCGGTTCGGCGTCCGGAACGAACCACGTGACACGGGCGCCGTTCTCGATCGCGGCGAGGGGGTGGAGCCCTTCACCGCGCGCGATCACCATCCGGCAGCCGGCCGCCATCGCGATGCGCGCCGCTTCGAGCTTCGTGACCATGCCGCCCGAGCTGTAGCCGCGGGGCGCGTGACCCGCCATCGCCTCGATCTCGGGCGTGATCTCGTGGACCTCGGGAAGATGTCGCGCGCCCGGATCGCGGCGCGGATCGGCGGTATAGAGGCCGTCGACGTCGGACAGCAGCACCAACGTATCCGCACTGATCATCTGGGCGACCCGCGCGGCCAAACGATCGTTGTCGCCGAAGCGAATCTCGGCCGTTGCGACCGTATCGTTTTCGTTGATCACCGGCACCGCGCCGAGCGCCAACAACTCCTCGATCGTCGCTCGCGCGTTCAAGTGCCGGTTGCGTTGTTCGGTATCGTCGGGCGTGAGCAGAATCTGCGCGACACCGATGTCGTGCCGGCCGAGCGCCTCGAGGTAGGCGTGCGCGAGGCGAATCTGTCCGGTTGCCGCCGCAGCTTGCTTCTCTTCGAGCCGCAGCTTGCGGCCGCCCAGCCCGAGATGACGCCGTCCGACCGCGATGGCACCGGACGAGACGAGCACGACCTCTTGTCCGCGCGCGCGGCAGCGGACCAGATCTTCGACCAGCGCCGCGAGCCAGTCGCGACGGAGGTCGCCGGAAGCCTCGTCGACGAGCAGGGCGGATCCGACCTTGACGATGAGCCGGCGCGCCGCGGCGAGCCCGTCGACGCGCGTCGCGTTTTCGGCGGCGCCTGTCCTGAGCGGAGTCGAAGGGCGCGTGAGGTTCATCGACTCGTACCTTCCAACACGTTGCGCGCTTCTTCGACCGCCCGCGCGAGCACCGAGCGGATCTTTCCGTCTTCGAGCACGAGCAACGCGCCGATCGTGCACCCGGCCGGCGTCGTCACGTCGTCACGCAGAGCGGCCGGATGACGGTCGCTTTCCTGAACCATGACGGCCGCGCCGAGCACGGTCTGCGCCACGAGCGTCATCGCGACGTCGCGCGGTAACCCGACCCGCACCCCCGCGTCGGCAAGGGCCTCGATGATGAGGTACACGTATGCCGGCCCGCTACCGCTGATCGCGGTCACGGCGTTGAGCAGCCGCTCCTCGAGCGTGATGCACAACCCGACGGCACCGAACAAACGCTCGACGATTTCCAGATGTTCCTTCGTCGCGAGCGAACCGCCCGCGATCACCGTCATACCGCGCCCGACAAACGCCGGCGTATTCGGCATCGCGCGCACCACCGGATTCTTGCCGCCCAGTTGCGCTTCGAGCCGTTCGATCGTAACGCCGGCGGCAACCGAGATCACCAGCGTATCCGCTCGCAGCCCTGCCTTGACCAACGCGCGCAGCGCGGCTTCGACCTGCGCCGGCTTGACCGCGAGCAGGATGACGTCGCTCGAGGCCGTTAGCCCGGCGTACGTCGTCTGTGCCGTTACGCCGAACTCGTGTGCGACGGCGCGGGCGGAGGCCTCGGATTTGGTGGCTGCCCAGACCGCATCGAGCGGCACTCCGCTGGCGAGCACGCCCCGCAGCAGCGCGCCACCCATCGCCCCGGCACCAATGATGCCAAGCCGCATTCCGGGGGCGAGGGCCGCCGAAGCCCGCAGTTCCGATATTTGCACGACCGAACTACGTTCTTGACGCTCGGCAGGTGTTCCCGGCGCTTACCGGAGCGCCGCTGCGGCCTTTTCTTTCTCATATGCCGTGGCGATCGTATCGCACGTCCGGCTCGGCTTGTCTTGAATGCACGTGAAGACCCGCGCGAAAGTCATGCTCGCTACATCCGGATGCTGGGCAAAGAAGCCGTTGATCTTTTCGACGTACGTCGCGAGCGGGTTCGCGTTGAAGCTCGGGGACCGCGTTTGCAACGCCGACACGAGCGCACGGCGCAAGCTCTGCCCGAGCGCAGCCTTCTGCCCGTCACTGAGCGCAGCTCGCGAAATCCCGTCGAGGCTCGCAGCCTCGGCAGCGAGTACGCCATCCGACCAGCCGGTTCGATAGGCCGACATCGCACCGGTCGTGACGTCGCCCCGGGCGTTGTTGGGAAGGTCGTCCCACCAGTAGCCATCGCTCCGCACGCCGCCCGCAGCACCGGCCAGCGACGAGAGCAGCAGCAGGAGGCTGAGAGTCGAGAACGCCCGGGTTACCGTCAATTTCACCCGCAGACCGTGGCGCACGCCGAAGAAGGCGTTGTGAAGGCCGCGTTCACACGCGTCAGGGCCGCGCAACGCTCGGATCGACCATCTCGCGCGCTGGGAAGGCCTGCGGGATGAGCTTGTACTTCGCCGCCAAATCGACGAGCGGCTGGATCTCCGAGAGCCGCAGCGTCGTATCGTCTTCGGGACGATTGGCTCGCTCGACGACCTCGAGCGTTTGGCCGGTGAAGGCCGCCAGCATCGCGGCAGTTTCGGCGTGATGCGCGTTCGTGTACGCCGCCGACTCGGCGATCACGCGCGAGAATGCCTGCACGAGATCGCGGTGCTGCGCGGCCCACGCCGTCGAAGCGAACCAGCCCGAGTACGGAAAGTGCGGCGCAACCGCATCCATTGCCGGAGCGAGGATCCGGACGGTCCCGGAGGCGAGCGCGCTGCTCAAGACGGTGTCGTTCATCAACGCAGCATCGATGCGGTGCTCCTCGAGTGCGGCCGGCGCGGCGCTAATCGGGATCTCGACGAACTTGAGCGTGCGCGAATCGCCGCCGTGACGATCGACCCACGCCGAGATGACGAGCGTCGAGAGCGAATCCAGCGCCGGGGTTGCAATCGTCTTCCCGTTCAAGTCCTTGGCGCCGGCGGCGCTTGAATCGTGCGCTACGACCAGCTCCGAGAACGGCGCCTTGCTCCGATACGACCCGGCAGCGGCAAGCAGCGTGAACCCCACGCCGCGGGCGTGGGCCTCCATCAACGTCACGAGATTCGAGAGGCCGATATCGTACGAACCGGCAAGTACCGCTGCCGCGATCGCCGCACCGCTGCCGGCCTTGTCCAGCTCGACGTCGATGCCGGCTTTGGCGAACAGACCGGCGCGCTGCGCGTACAGAATCGGCGTCGCATCGTCGGTCGGGATCGTCTGAATGCGCAGGGGCACGAGCGGGGGCGGCGACGCGGCGAGCAGTAACGCAACCAAGATCGTGGCGATCCCCTTCATGCGTCCGCCGCAGTCAAGAAGCGGTCGCTGGTACGCAAGGCGGGAAACCTCAGCGCCCACGTGACGACGACGGCGAGCGTCGCAAGGCCGCCCAGCGCAACGCCCAGCACGGGTCCGAAAATCTGCGCCGCGGTGCCCGATTCGAACGCTCCGAGTTGGCCCGAGGCAAGGATGAAAACGCTTTCAATGGACGATACGCGGCCGCGCATCGCGTCCGGAGTATTGAGCGTGACGAGGCCGCGGCGAATCACGACGCTGATCATGTCGAAAGCTCCGGCGGCCGCCAGCGCGGCAATCGAGAGCAGCAGGTTTCTCGAGTAGGCAAAGGCGATGATGGCCACACCGTACCCTGCTACCGCGCTGAGCATCGTCGTGCCTACCCGGCGGTTCGGCGGCCGGCGCGAAAGCACGATCGCCATGATCGAGGCACCGATGCCGCTCGCGCTGCGCAAGAGGCCGAACCCGACGGCGCCGGCGTGGAGAATCTGATCGGCGTAGACCGGCAGCAGCGCGTTCGCGCCGCCGAACAGTACCGCGAACAGATCGAGCGAGATCGCACCAAGGAGGATGGGCCGCGAGCGCATGAAGCGCACGCCGTCCAGCGCCTTGTCCGCGCTGATCCCGGTGTCGGTTCGAACCGTGGGGCGGACGTGCAGCAGTAAAAAGCCGATCACCGATCCCACCGTCAAGCAACCCGCGGTCACGAACGCCCCCACGTCGGAAACGGCGACGAGCGCTCCGGCCAGCGCCGGGGCGCCGATGGTCACAATTTCGCGCAACGAGTTGTACTTGGCTTGCAGGCTCACGTACTCTACCGGCTCCACGAGGTTCACGAGGATCGTCCGCTCCGCCGGCGAGCCGAACGCGCGCGCGACGCCCTGGAAGAACAGCACGCCGAGCATCAGCGGCAGGCTGGCGGCATGCGCGAACACGAGCCCGGCATTCACGAAGGCGCATACGGCGACGCCGGCTGCCGCGGTCATGACGATGCGTTTGCGATTGAAGCGGTCGATGGCATGTCCGGCGACGAAAACCAGCAGCAGCGACGGCACGAACATCACGAGCCCGACGAGGCCGAGGTCGAACGGCCGGTGGTGAATCCCGTATACGGTCCAGCCGACGGCGATCTGGTTAACCGCCGAGGCGGCCTCGCTCGTGAGAAACGCGACGAAGTAGGTGACGATGTTGCGGCGGTTCAACTATCCGGGCACGTTTGCCACGGGCGCTGCATCATCCCCGCCGCGGGCAGGCTCACTTCGGCTCGGGGTATCCGTCGGTCAGCGTTTCCAGGAAGGCGATGATGTCGCGCTCCTCTTGGCGGGTCAGCGGGGGCGGCTGCCCGAGCTTGCGATCGAACGGTGCGTCCGCGGTGTCGACGTTGCCGCGAACGGATTGCGGAAGGTCGTCGTACTGCGCAGCGCTTCCGTCGCGGCGCCGCGGGTAAATGCGCTGCGGCTGCGTATTGCGAAAATTGTAGAAATCCAGCACTTGTGCCAGCGAGTGGTAGACGCCGTTGTGGAAGAACGCGTGGCGCGTCGTGACGTTGCGCAGCGTCGGCGTCAGAAACATGCCGCAGTATTGCCGCTGCTGCTCGAGGTCGGTGCGCAGCGGTCCGCAGAGGCCGAGATCGTAGTAACGGGGATTGCCGTTCGCGGCGAGTTGCGAATTGCGTGGAACGCCGAGCGCCTCGTATTGATGGTCGGTGAAGAGCGGCGGCAACCCGATGTTCGTGGGCCGATCGAGATGGCAGGCCGCGCAATTGGCGCGCGCGGAATCGTTGAACAGCGCGTAGCCGCGCGCTTCGGCCGGCGTGAACCGCGCGTGGCCTTCGAGCCAACGGTCGAACTTACTCGTATACGGATGGAAGGCGATGTCCTCGATCTGGTAACGCCCGACGGCAAAGAGCGCTTCGGTGACTACGACGGTTGCGCGATCGAACACCGCCGGACCGAACAACTGCACGAAGCGCGGCGCGTAGGGTGCGTGACGCAGCTTCGCCGCGATGCGATCGACGCTGCCACCGTCCATCTCGAGCGGGTTGAGCAGCGGTCCGAGCGCCTGGCTCTGCAGCGTGTTCACGCGGCCGTCCCAGAACAGACCGCCCTGCGGCACGAGGTTCTGCGCGCTCTGGGCGGGATTCTGCGCGCTCTTCACGGCGAGGGCCGCGTTAGCGCGCGGCGGCGCGGTCGCGGCGGGTCCCTCGTTCTCCCCGCTGTCCGGGCCGATGCTGAAGCTCGGCTGGCGCTCGAGATACATCAACGACGGCACCGCACGCAGACCCTGCCGCGAAAGCGATGCCCCGCCCGCCATCACCGGCAGATCGTTCGGTGGACCGTACGCGCGCTGCGGACTATGACACGACGCGCACGAGATCCGTCCCGACGACGACAGTGTCCGGTCGAAGAATACGAAGCGGCCGAGCTGCGCCATCGCGGACAGCGGCGCCGCGGACGGGCGCACCAGGTGCACCGGATGGGGATTACTGCCGTCGAACGTCAGCAGCGCGCAGAGTACGGCAGCAGCGGCGCCCAGGCGCGTCAGTGGGCGGGCACCGGATTCCCGGTTCGCGGACTGAGCAGCAACATGGGGTTGTGGCCGCCCGAACGGAAGTCGAACATGTCCATGATCGAGCCGGCGCTCGCATCGAACGATCCGCCGCCGAGACGCTGGCCGTGCAGCCAGTTGTCCTCGATGAAGCGCACGACCGACGCTTGCGAGATGCGCCCGTGCGTCACGGCGTTCGTTTTCGCCCACGGCGAGATGACCAAGAACGGGATGCGGGTTCCGGGCCCGCAGCGGCCGTTCACCGGTTTGCCGTTGAGTCCAGGCAACGCCGTTCCCGAACCGCATATCCCGTTGCCGTCCAACTGATCGGCCGGATCGAAGGACGGGCTCGTCACCTTTGCCGCAGCGTGATCGTACCAGCCGTCGGAGTCATCCCAGGTGAGGATCACGGCGGTGTCCTTCCATTCGGGGCGCTTCTCGAGGAAGTTGATGAGGGTGACGATAGCGGTCTGCTCGTCGAGCGGATCTGAATTGTTCGCATGGCCGTTCTGATACTTCAGCGATTTGAGGTACGAAACGGCTGGGAAATTTCCGGCCTTCACCGCGGCGTAAAAATCGTTGAGATCGTATTCGTGATTCGCCGGGTCCTTGGGACCGTCGGAATCGAGCGTATGCCCGATCGCGGCGACTGAGGCCGGCCGCGCGTGCGTCGGGTTCGCCGTCGACGGATAGTACGCGAACCAGTTGTGATGGGGAACGTAGTCGAGAACCGCCATCGCGACGATGTTCGAGTACGTCGCGCGCTTGCAATCGGTGGTCCCGTTGGCATTTTTGACCGTGAGGTCAAACCCCCCCATGAAGCCCCCCCACGTGATGCCCGCGTCGTTGAGCAGGTCACCGATGTTCTTGCCCGCCATGGACGCCTGGTCGTTGGGATCGGAACATTTGTCGGTTGCGGGATCGACGTCGTCGATCACCGTCAGGCCGCCTTGGCCGTCGTTGATGTAGTAATTCGACTTCGCCGACTTGATCGCCAGCATACCGTCGGTCTGCCCCGAAACGAGCTCGAGTGCTCCCTGCGTCGACGGTCCGTACGTGTCCGTGTAGGCGTTGTCGCTCATCGCGAAGTGCTGCGCATAACGCCACAGCGCGGTCACCGTATTGCCGTCAAAGTAGCCCATCACCTCACCGCGCGTACCGAACGCACCGGCCCCGCCGGTGATGCCTTTGCCGGTGTACTTCGGGAAGAGATCGGCCTTGCCGGCATCGGTCGCTTGCTGTTCGGCCGTATAGGCATGGTTTTGATCGGCGGTGTTCGCCTGCGTACGGTCGAGGCGAAACGGGTCGGCAGCGTCGGCACCGTTGGCCGGGTTCGTGAGGTTCGGGTTGCTGTGCAACAGGTGAGCGGAAACCAAATTGTTCACGGACGGTGTGCCGGGAGCGGCCGTGAAGACCGGTTCTTCGGGCGGGTTTGCGGCTTTGGGATAGGTCGCAAAATAGTGATCGAACGACACGTTCTCGCCGTACAGAATCACAAGATGCTTGATCGGTGTCGCCGTCGGCACGCCGGCCGGCGATTGTGCGGCCACCGGCGCGGCCAAGGGTGCATTAACGATGGCCAGCACCAAACACAGCCCAGCGAAACGCAACGCGGCGCGCAAAGGCAATACCCTCCATTTCAAACCGAAACCCGGAGCGACTATCGAAGACCGCTCGCAAACATTAGCTTAACGACATTGGGTTAAGGACATACTAAGACGATGCGGGGAACGGCGCTATGACGCGGCGCCGAGTCCGAGCTTAACCCCAGCCGCATCCTTGAAGCGCGGCATCACCTCGCGCGCAAACAGGCGCATCGACGACTCAGAAATGTGCCGCGTTTCGCCCGTCCACTCGCCGAGAAAGCGCACCAGCAAGTGGTTGATGCCGAGGTCCGTGAGGCGTTGCACCTCGGCCGCGACCGTGTCGGGGCTGCCCGCGATGGTGTCCGCCATGTCGCCGCCGGCAGCGTAGGCGGCGGCCGTGCTTTGACCGGCTAGCCGGTGCGAGGTGGGTCCTTCGAGAGGTCCGTACTGCTCGACGAAGCGTTTGCGTATCGCCAAATGTTCGGCCCGCGCAATTTCGACGTTGCGCTTCGCCTGATCGTCGGACTCCGCAACCACGACGCTCAACCAATCGACCGTGCACCAGCGCAAGCATTCCGCGACGATTTCCGGGGGATGGTTCGACGCCGCCAGAACTTTCCGGTAGAGCGGGGCTTGAACGGCCAAATCGCTGCCGAACGTACCGAGAAAGGCAGGCCAACCATTTTGCGCCGCCGTGACGACGGCGTCGTCGAGCCGGGCGGTACGAATGATGATCGGATGGCGCTTGCGGTACGCGGCCGGGACCACTCGGCGACGAATGCTGCCCCGATTCGTCGGAATCTCGAAGTTGTATTCCGGATCGCCGGTGCGGTACTGCCACAGGCGTTGCATGATATCCACGGTCTCGCGCGCCGCCTGCCCGGAGCCGTGGTACTGCGTGTCGACCCCGAGTCCCGCCGGTTCGGTCCCCGCGAAGCCGCTTCCGAGCCCGTAAAGCGTATGCCCCTTGGTGAGCTGATCGAGCAAGTTCATGCTCTCGACGAGCCGCACCGGATGGTAATACGGCGTGGAGAGAACGCCGAACCCGAGGTAGCGTTCGCTCGGAATCTGCGGGGCGATGTAGGCGGCGAACTGCATCGGATTGCTGTGCCACGGTCCACGAAAGTGGTGCTCGGTAAACCACGGGTTGTACCCAAGCTCGGCAGCCAGCAACGACTCTTCGATGGCAATGTCGAGGACGCGCTCGTCCACATCGGGACCATCCTCGGCCGCGATATACATGGTCAATACCATCGTTGAGAAATCCATCTCAACGATAGTACTTTACGGGCGAGCCGCTTTCATTTCGGTTGGTAGATAATTTGGTCAGGACCGTTCCATCAACCGGCCGAGGTGCTGCGGAAAGGGCGCCGCGGCGGCTCGCAGCGTCGCCCACAGGACGGCCTGATTGCTCGTCACCAACGGTTTGCCCAACCGGCTTTCGACGCGTTCGATGACGTCGAAGCAGGCCACGTTCGCACAGCTCAGCAGGTAGGCGTCCGCGTCGTCGCGGCGTGCGGCGAGCAGCACGGCCTCCCACTCTTCGGCCGGAACCGCGCAATATTCATCGCTTCCGCCGCGATCGGTCGCGACGGTCGCGACGACCTCGTAGCCGGTTTCGGTAAAGAAGACGGCTTCGTGATCGGTGACCGCCGCGCTGTAGGGCGTCACGAGCACGATGCGGCGTGCGCCCAGCACGTCGAGAGCCTCCCGAATCGCGGTCGCCGTCGTCGTAACGGCCCCGCCCGATCCGGCGCGCAGTGCGGCGAGCAGACGCGCCTCGCCGTCGGCGCCGGCGGCGGTCGAATTCGCCGTGCAGTGGAAGGCCACGGCGTCGCAGCGAGCATCGTCCAGCAACGCCGCCGCGCTGCTGACCTCCGGTAGAAGCTGCTCGAAGGGGCGCTCGTACTCGCCGGTCATGCGCAGCCGCGCGACGTGCGCGGTGGCGTGGGACCCCAGCACGCGCACCATCTCCTGCTCGACCATGCGGTTCGAGGCGGGAATGATGAAACCGACGCGCTTCATGGAAGGAAAAGAAGTTCCGATCTGTTCTATCACAGGTGGTAGATTCGACCCGTCGGTGAGGAGCCCCATCATGCTGACCAAAGATGACAACGAGCTGTTCATGCGGGTTGGACCGGGCACTCCGATGGGCGGCCTCCTGCGCCGGTATTGGCACGCGGTCGGGTGCTCGGAACTGGTGACGCCGAAGCCGCAGCGCGTGCGGGTGCTGGGCGAAGACCTCGTGCTCTATCGGGCCGGCGATGGGAGCCCCGTGCTGATGGAGCTGCGCTGCGCCCACCGGCGCGTCGCGCTCGACCACGGCCGCGTCGAGGATGACTGCATCCGTTGTCCCTATCACGGCTGGCTTTACGACCGGTCGGGCCAATGCATCGCGCAGCCGGCCGAACCCGAAGGCAGCTCCTTCAAAGACAAAGTCCGGCTCGCGAGCTATCGCACGCAAGAATTCAGCGGAATCGTTTTCGCCTACATGGGTCCGGAACCGGCGCCGCTGTTGCCACTGTTCGACGTCTTGCGCATGACCGAAGGCGTGAAAGAGGTCATGATGCAGACCGTTCACACCAACTGGCTCGGTCATATGGAGAACACCGTCGACATCAGCCACCTGGCGTGGTTGCACGGCTTCACGTTTCCGGCGTACGGCGCGCGCAAACTGACGTACCTGTGGCACCGCAAACCCTACGGCGTCGACAACGAGATGATCGTCGAGGGCAGCGACGATCCGCACGTTTCGTGCGTGGGCTTCCCGACCGTCAACCGGTTCGCGCTGCCGCCCATCGAACCGGGCGGGGAATTGATGCTCTCGATGATCTTCCGCGTCCCGGTCGACGACGAGGCGATCAAGCAGTACTTCGTGCGCTTCTATCCCAGCGACAAGCACACGTTCGTGACCCGGACACGCGATCCCAAGCCGGGCGTGTACGCCCCGCTCGCCAACGACTGGTGGGGCATCGACGTAGGGGATCAGGATCGCATGGCAATCGAGCAGCAGGGCGTGATGCCGGATCGCACGAGCGAACGCCTCGGCGCTTCCGACGGCGGCATCATCCTGTTGCGCCAGATGCTGCGCGAAGGGTTGGACGCCGTAGCGAACGGCAACGACCCCCCGTGCATCATCCGTAACGCCGCCGACCAGGTCTTCGATTTCCCGCAGAAATCCTCGATCATGGCCAAGCGGCAAAGCGGCGCCGATTACACGCTGGGCGCCAAGAGCAAGGCCGAGTTGCAGCCGGCCGGCAGCGCGCAGCGGTAACCGCGCCGCATGCAGGTTACCCGCCGACGCGCGCTGCAATCGCTGGCCGGCGTCGTCGCTGCGACGTCGCTGCCGGTGCGAGCACAAGCGCAAACCCCGGCGACGATTCGCCTGGGCATCATTCCGATCGAGCCGACGTGTTCGGCCTACTATGCCAAGGAAAACGGGTTCTTCGATAAAGCCGGTCTCGACGTTCAGATCACAGCCGGCGGCTCGACGCCCGCGCTCGCGGCCGCCGTCGTCACCGGCACCTACGACATCGCCTACGCGACGGTGTCGACCCTCGCCACCGCGCACGCCCATGGACTTCCGTTCGTCATCATCGCACCGGCCGGGATCATCGACGGAACGAGGGCGGTCGGCGCGATCATGGTGCCGGCGAATTCAACGATCCAGTCGCCGGCGGAGCTCAACGGGAAAACGTTCGGGACCTCCGGCCTCAACACGCTGGCCGAATATCTGCCGCGGGCGTGGGTCGACAAACACGGCGGCGATTCGTCGACGATGAAATTCATCGAGATTCCGTTTCCGCAGATCGCCGATGCGCTCGCTGCCGGCCGCATCGATGCCGGCTACCTGGTCGAACCGTTCCTGACGATCGCCAAGAAGCGTGGCCTCGTGCGTTTCCTGGCGACGGGCGACGACGCAATCGCGCCGGTGTATCTCGCTAGCGCCTGGTACACGACGTCGGCCTGGGCCAAAGCGCATCCCGATCTCGTCGCGCGTTTCGCTACCGCGATGGCCGAAGCCGGGCGCTGGGCGAACGCCAATCCCGCCAAGGTCGTGCCGATCATCGCCAACCATCTCAATGCCGACCCGGCGGTTCTCGCGGCGGCGCCGCGCACGGAGTTCACCGACCGTCTCGTCGGAGCGCAAATCCAGCCCTGGATCGACATCACCGCGAGATACGCAAAGTTTCCGTCGTTCCCGTGGGCGGATCTCGTCTACGCGCCGGGCGTAAAAGGATAGACGTGGCGCGCCGGGTTGCCTTCTTGCGCGCGGGCGCACTCGGCGGCGCCGCGGTTTCACTCGCGCTCGCGGGCAACGCGTCGGCGCAAGATACGGGTTCGCTCACGCCGCTCGAGGTGGCGTCGGCACCCGACGACGACATCACCCCCGTTCTCTACGCGCAGAAAGCCGGCTTGTTTGCCGCGGCCGGTATGACGGTGAAGGTTACGGCAGCCCAAAACGGCGCGGCGGTCGCGGCGGCGGTAGCGGGCGGCGCGGTCCAAATCGGCAAGGCCAGCCTGCTCTCGATCATTGCCGCACACACCCGCGGCGTGCCGTTTACGATCGTCGCACCCTGCGCGTTGGCCGACGCCGGCGGAAACTACAGCGGACTCCTGGTCCTCAAAGACGGACCGATCCGCACCGCACGCGACTTGAACGGGAAAATCGTCTCGATCCCCGCGCTCAACGACATGCAGTCCCTCGCGACACACGCTTGGATGGACGCCAACGGCGGCGATTCCAAGACCGTCTCCTTCATCGAGATTCCGGTGACCGCGGCCGGCATCGCGCTTGATGCAAATCGCGTTGCCGCCGGCATCACCACCAATCCCTCGCTGGCAAAAGCGATGGCCACCGGAAAGTATCTCAGCCTCGGCGAGCCGATCGAGCAGACGTTCAATCACCTGATGATCTCGGCGTATGTGGCTGATGCCGGGTGGGTTGCGAAGAATGCCGCGCTCGTCGGACGCTTCGGCCAAGTCATGGCACGGGCGTCGGCCTACGCCAACACCCATCACGCCGAGACCGCCGATCTGATTGCGGATTTCTCCGGCATCGACCGCGCCACCGTCGCGACGATGACGCGAGCAGTGTACCCGACGACCCTCGATCCGGCGCTCGTGCAGCCGCTCATTGATGCCGCCGCCAAGTACGGCGCAATCCGTCAAGCGTTCAGCGCGAGCGAACTCATCAGCCCCATCGCGTACATTCCCAAACGCTAGGCTCATCGAAAGAGGACGTTGACGATGCCGACCAACGACCGGGCGACCTTTCTCGCGGCGCTTGGAGGGGCAGGGGCGCTGGCGCTTCTGCCACAGCCCGCACGGGCGCAGCCGGCGCCGGCCGGCGGGCGCCGCATCGACGTGCATCGTC
>Ga0209415_10000570_pt1 | contig 68876 bp, 54 predicted proteins | sample PeaSoiSIISIP2007_FD_187696 | JGI IMG/M metagenome (GOLD analysis project Ga0209415, IMG submission 187696) | Peat soil microbial communities from Weissenstadt, Germany - SII-SIP-2007 (SPAdes) (version 2) | ecosystem: Environmental > Terrestrial > Soil > Wetlands > Peat | place: Germany...
GCCGTTCTTCTGCTGCTTTTCGCGGTAGGACATACACTCGGCTTTCGCCAGTCTGATCCCAAATGGGGAGTTGATGCTCTTCTTGGCTCGATGCGGTCCATTCGCTTTGACGTGCAGGGGTTCAACCGCACCTATTGGGACCTCTTTGTGGCGGCCGGATTCTCGGTCGGCGTGTTTTATCTATTCGCGGCGATATTGGCATGGCAGCTAGGTGGCCTTCCGGCAGCGACTTTGGCGCTCCTGCGCGGCACGGCGTGGGCCTTCGCCCTTTGCTTTGCCGCCATCACGGTTGTGAGCTGGAGATACCTGTTTATCCTCCCTATCGTCTTCTCAATCGTGATTACATTATGTTTGACTGCGGCGGCATGGCTTTCAGCGAAGCAGGTTTCCATGCCTCCATTGTGATAGTAAGGTAAGAGGATTCAAACTGCACCACTACCCAGTCCCGGCGTGGGAAGCCCGAAGGGAACTATCTGGGCCAGGATTCGTATACGATTAGTAACGGAGGCGGCCACAGTGGATCATCCAGATTCGGCGGTGATTGACCCGACGGTTCCACGCGGGGCTGCCCGCAAGTTTGCCGTCAAACAAGTCGGACATCGACTCCGCCGGCATGGCAGCGTGTTCCGCGACCCTGCCCTCGAGGCGCTGGCGGCTTTGCGTGCCCATAAGCTACGTTCGGCTCTCACGCTGCTGGGAGTTACCTTGTCGGTATCGGTGCTGATTCTCGTCGTCTCCATTATCACCGGGGCGAACTTTTACATTCAGGATCGGGTTGCCAATATGGGATCCAACGTCTTTCTCGTGACCCGCTTCCCTATCATCACCAATCAGCAAGACTTCCTCAAAGCCATGCGCCACAACCGTTACGTTACCTGGGAGGATTTCGAGGCCCTGCGCGACGGCATGAAGACGCCCAACGCGGTCGGCCTGGAGTCGCGCACCAACGGTAGAGTGCGCCTGGGAACGCAGGCCTTGGACGACATCAATGTCCGCGGCGTCACCGCCAACATCGCGGACATGGACGTGGAGGAAGTCGCAACCGGGCGCTACATAACCGACGCAGACAATGAAGGCCGGGCGGCGGTCACAATGATCGGAGAGGAAGTGGCCGGAAAGCTGTTTCCCACGGTCGATCCCATCGGCAAAACGATCTACATCGATGGTCGCGGCTTTGAAGTGGTGGGAGTCGCCAAACCGATTGGCACGGTCTTTGGACAATCGCAGGACGATTTTGCCTATATCCCGATTCGCACCTTCCTCAAACTGTACGGCGAACACGGTCGGGGGCTGGATCTCGCCATCAATATCCAGGCGCGCGGTCCGGAGTGGATGCGGCAGACGAAGGAGGAGGCCCGCACCATGATGCGCGGCCGTCGTCACCTCGATCCCAAGGCCGATGACAATTTCGGCATTCTTGGGTCTGACACAATTATGGGCTTGTGGAAGAACCTCACCGGCGCCATCGCCAAGACCATGGTGGGGGTAGTTTCGGTGTTCCTGGTGATTGGCGGCGTGGTCATCATGAATGTGATGCTGGCCAGCGTGACCGAGCGCACTCGCGAGATCGGCGTGCGCAAGTCGCTGGGAGCGCGCAAACGCGACATTATGACGCAGTTTCTGGTGGAATCGGCGGTGATGGCCGCGGTAGGCGGCGCGGCGGGAGTTGCCATCGCCTACTTCCTATCCACTTTGGTGAGGGTGTTGACGCCTGTGCCGTCGCAAGTGCCGGTGGGGGCGGTGATCTTGTCGCTTGCCGTGTCCGCAGCCGTGGGATTGTTCTTTGGACTGTACCCCGCGAACCGGGCTTCCAAGCTGGATCCGATCGAGGCGCTGCGCTTTGAGAGTTAGAGGTCTGAACCGTGCGAATTGAAATCAGCGAAAACACGCGTATGGCGTTCGATTCCCTGCGCCAGCACAAGACGCGGTCGCTGCTGACCGTGTTGGGCGTGGTGATCGGAATCATGGCGATCGTGGCCGTCGCCTCCATCATGGTCGGCCTGGACCGCGATATTCGCGGCTTTCTCGATCAGTACGGCACCAACACGCTGTTCGTTTTTCGCTGGGACTTCGGCTTTCGGGGCAGACTGACCCCGGAAGAACGCAACCGCAAGCCGCTCACCTACGATGACACCATGGCCATCCTGGAGGAGTGTCCCGACGTAAAAGATGTGACGGTCGAGGTTTCTCCCCGCCTGGAACCGGGCCAGCCCATTACCGTCGTGCCAGCACGCTACAAGGGGAACGAGGTCTACGGGATTCAATTCACCGGCACGATTCCATCCTATGAATGGGTCTATAACGCCAACCCGGAGAAAGGCCGCTTCTTCACGGAACCGGAAAGCCTGCATAACATGGACGTAGCGGTGATCGGGCACGACCTGGCCGAGGGATTGTTCAAGGAACAAGACCCTCTGGGCAAGTCGATTGAAGTAGGCGGAGCGTTCTATCAGGTGGTCGGAGTGCTGGAGAAGCGCAAAGGCCAGTTCTTCAAAGATGAATCGGCCGACAAAGTCGTGGTAGTGCCATACGGGGCGTACCGCAAACACAATCCCCAGGATGACGAAAACTTCATCGGTGCCCAGGCCTACCCCGGCAGAAAAGCACAGGCTGAGGACGAAATCATCGGTTTGATGCGCCGCCGCCGGGGTGTTGCCATCAGTAAGGCAAATAACTTCGCAATTTCCAGTTCGGAAGAAATTGCCCGGCAATTCCGGCAGATCACCGGGGCGATTGCCATTGCCGTGGTCGTGATCAGTTCCATCGGTCTCCTCATCGGCGGAGTGGGCGTGATGAATATCATGCTCATGTCGGTGACCGAGCGCACCCGGGAAATTGGAGTGCGGAAGGCCATCGGCGCCCGGCGCCGCGACATCATTCGCCAGTTCCTGACCGAAGCCATGACCTTGACCGGCGCAGGTGGAATTATCGGCGTCTCGCTCGGAGCCGGGATCAGCTTCCTGATCAATAAGTTGTTGCCCAGCCTGCCTTCGGCGGTACCCCTGTGGTCGGTGGTTGCCGCCGTGACCGCGTCTATGAGCGTCGGCCTGTTCTTCGGCATTTACCCGGCGATGAAAGCCTCCCGGCTCGACCCGGTCGATGCGCTGCGCTACGAATAAGACGTATCCATCAGCGTGCCTCCATTCGGACCGTTTCAGAAGACTTGCAGGGCTGGGGCGTTGTTTCTGTCGCGGTGCGGCTTTACCACAATCTCCACATCCTGGTCTAGCGCCACCAGGAAACGCAGAAGGCGCTCAACGGAAAACTGCCGGAACTCACCGCGCAGCATCTTCGATACATCGGGTTGCCGGACTCCGAACAAGGCGGCGGCCTCGACCTGTTTCAACCCGCGATTTCTCATGATCGTGTCGATTTTGAATACAAGCTGCGCCTTGACCAAATGCTCCTCCGCGTTCGGCACACCGAGATCCTTGAACACATTCCGGCTTCCGGTCTCGTATCCTTTCTTGCTCATGGTGCCATCCCCCGCCGGTCATTAGCGGGTGTTAGATATAGCGATTTCACTATACCTTGTCAAGTGGATGCCGTTAGGGTACCGGGCAGTTTGATTTGTCATCCCGAGCAAGCGTTCTTTGCGCAGCGAGGGATCTGGGCGAGCCGCGCGATGTGTCGCGCTTTGTGCGACACCATAATCGCGCGTTTGGCTCGCTTCCTTATCAAACTTCACCACCACCGCCGACGGTGGGAGAAATGCGGCGGGAGGACCAATTTTTTATAGTGGTAGGCCCTACCTACCCAAGAGTTGATGGATTTTGCCCCATTCCGGCACTGTTGTGATTTTCATCACATCTCGCTGTGACGCCCATTGCCGACGCGGAAGCCTTTGAACGTGCATCCTTTAGGCACGGTTGCGAAGCCGTTTATCCCGACAGCAATTTGCGGCGGCAAGCCGTAGAAGGACGAACATGAAGCGGAAGTTCAAGACCATGGATGCCAACGAGGCGGTCGCGCATGTAGCCTACCGTCTCAACGAAGTCATCGTGATTTACCCGATCACACCGTCTTCGCCCATGGGGGAGTGGGCTGACCAGTGGGCCTCGGAAAGCCTGCCCAATTCGTGGGGCACCGTCCCCCACGTGATTGAAATGCAAAGCGAGGGAGGCGCGGCCGGAGCCGTGCACGGCGCGCTGCAGACAGGGGCCCTGGCTACCACCTTCACGGCATCGCAGGGCCTGCTGCTCATGGTCCCCAACATGAATAAGATCGCCGGCGAACTGACCCCGACGGCATTTCACGTCTCGGCGCGTACCGTGGCCACGCATGCGCTTTCCATTTTTGGCGATCACAGCGACGTCATGTTCTGTCGTACGACCGGGTGGGCCATGCTCTGCTCCAACTCGGTGCAGGAGGCCATGGACCTGGCGCTGATTTCCCATGCGGCATCGCTCGAAAGCCGGATTCCGTTCCTGCATTTCTTCGACGGCTTTCGCACCTCGCACGAAGTCAACAAGATCGAAATGCTCAGCGATGACGACATCCGCTCCCTCATCAATATGGATCGCGTTTTCGAACATCGCCAGCGCGCGCTTTCGCCCGATCATCCTGTTTTGCGGGGCACGGCGCAGAATCCCGATGTTTTCTTCCAGATGCGGGAACGCGCGAACTCTTACTACGACGCCTGCCCGGACAAAGTTCAAGCGGTGATGGACAAGTTCAGTCAGGTAGTGGGCCGGTCCTACCGTCTGTTCGATTATGTCGGCGCGCCCGATGCGGAGCGGGTGATCGTCATGATGGGATCGGGAGCCGAAGTGGCCCACGAGACGGTCGAGCATCTGAACGCTCGCGGCGAAAAACTTGGCTTGCTGAAGGTTCGGATGTACCGTCCATTCTCCGTAAAGCATTTCCTCGAAGCCCTGCCCTTGAGCGTGCGGACGATCGCCGTGCTCGATCGCACCAAGGAGTCAGGCGCTATCGGCGAACCGCTCTACCTCGATGTTGTGAATGCGCTGCAGGAAGGCGTGAAGCAGGGGTACAACAAGCTGAAATGGATGCCGACGATTGTGGGCGGGCGCTACGGATTGTCGTCGAAAGAGTTCACTCCGGCGATGGTCAAGGCCGTGTATGACAATCTGAAAGCAGATCGCCCGAAGGACCACTTCACCATCGGCATTCAGGACGACGTCAGCCACACCAGCCTGCCGTACAACGTCGAGTTCTGCACCGAACCCGACAACGTGGTTCGGGCCATGTGCTACGGGTTGGGCGCGGATGGAACCGTGGGCGCGAACAAGAACACCATCAAGATCATCGGCGAGAACACCGATAACTACGCCCAAGGCTATTTCGTATACGACTCGAAGAAGTCGGGAGCCGCGACGGTTTCTCACCTTCGTTTCGGGCCGCAGCCCATTCGTTCCAGTTACCTCGTGTCAAAAGCCAATTTCGTGGCTTGTCATCAGTGGATCTTCCTCGAGCGCTATGACATGCTCAGCGCCCTGGTTCCCGGCGGCACATTCCTCGTGAACAGTCCGTTTTCCAAGGATGAAACTTGGGACCATCTGCCGCGAATCGTGCAAGAACAGCTCATCGCGAAGAAAGCCCGGTTTTTCGTTATCGATGCCTACCAGGTCGCCCGCGATGCCGGAATGGGCAGCCGCATGAACACGATTTTGCAGGTTTGCTTTTTCGCCATCTCTGCCGTCTTGCCCGGTGAGCATGCGATCGAGGCTATTCGCGAATCCATTCGCGACACCTATGGCCGGAAGGGCGAAGAGATTGTCCAGAAAAACATGAAAGCGGTGGACGAGACTCTGGCTCACTTGTTCGAAGTCAAAGTTCCCGCCGAACTCACGAGCACGATCGAGATGCCTCCTCCGTTTTCTCCTTCGGCTCCTGAGTTCGAGCGGGATGTGCTGGGCATGATTTACGCCGGTCGGGGCGATGAACTGCCGGTCAGCGCATTTCCTGCCGATGGGACCTTCCCGACCGGCTCGGCGAAGTGGGAGAAGCGCAATCTGGCCCTGGAAATTCCAGCCTGGGACAGCAAGATCTGCATCCAGTGCGGGAAGTGCGCCATGGTCTGCCCGCACGCGGTGATTCGTATCAAGGTTTACGATTCCAAGGAACTGGCGGGTGCGCCGGAAACGTTCAAGTCTGCCGAGGCGCGCGACAAAGAGTGGCAGGGCCTGAAGTATACGATCCAAGTCGCGCCGGAAGATTGCACTGGCTGCGGCATCTGTGTCGAAGTCTGTCCGGTCAAGAACAAGGCGGAAACGCGGCTGAAGGCCATCAACATGGTGCCGCAGCCTCCACTGCGTCTGCCGGAGCGCGACAACTGGGACTTCTTCCTCAAGATTCCGGAGCTTGACCGGCGCAACATTAAAGTCACCAACATCCGCCAACAACAGGTTCAGGAGCCCCTGTTCGAATTCTCCGGCGCCTGCTCGGGTTGCGGAGAAACACCGTATCTGAAGCTGATGTCGCAATTGTTCGGAGATCGTGCGGTCATTGCCAACGCGACCGGCTGTTCGTCCATCTACGGCGGCAACCTGCCCACAACGCCCTGGGCGAAAAACGCAGCGGGCCGCGGACCGGCCTGGTCCAACTCTCTGTTCGAGGACAACGCGGAGTTCGGACTGGGATTCCGCCTCTCCATTGACAAGCAAGCGGAATTCGCGCGGGAACTGGTGCGGCGGCTGTCAGGATCGGTCGGCGAGGAGCTCGCCTCCGCCCTGCTCACGGCTTCACAAAAAGACGAGGCCGATATTTTCGAGCAGCGCCAGCGCGTGGATCTGCTGAAGGAAACACTGGCCAAGGTCAGCTCTCCAGAGGCCAAACAACTGCTTGCCGTCGCCGACATGCTGGTGAAAAAGAGCGTTTGGATTGTCGGTGGAGACGGTTGGGCGTACGACATCGGTTACGGCGGGCTCGATCACGTGCTGGCCAGCGGGCGCAACGTCAACCTCCTGGTGCTCGATACCGAGGTTTATTCCAACACCGGCGGGCAGATGTCCAAGTCTACGCCGCGCGCCGCGGTGGCGAAATTTGCCGCCGGCGGAAAACCTGGACCCAAGAAGGATCTGGGCCTGATCGCCATGAGTTACGGCACTGTTTACGTGGCCAGCGTCGCCATGGGGGCAAAGGACGAGCACACACTGAAGGCATTTCTGGAAGCCGAGGCCTACGACGGCCCCAGCCTCATCATCGCGTACTCGCACTGCATCGCTCACGGAATCAACATGACCACAGGCATGTCGGATCAGAAAATGGCGGTTGATTCCGGCCAGTGGCTGCTCTACCGCTACAATCCGGAGCGCGCGCAGCAGGGAGAGAATCCGCTGATTCTCGATTCCCGCACGCCGACCAGGAAAGTGCAGGAGTTCCTGCAGATGGAAACCCGCTTCAAGATGCTCACCAAGAGCAAGCCTGAAGATGCAAAACGGCTCTGGGCAGGGGCGCAGCAGGATGCCGAGACCCGCTATCGGCTGTATGAATATCTGGCGCAGCGCAAGTTTGAAAAGGAACCGGCGAAAATCGAGTGAACGACAACAGTAGAGACGTTGGTCGCAACGTCTCGCGCACACGGGAGGAACCAATGATCGACCTCACGACTACCTATCTGGGTCTGAACTTACGAACACCGCTGGTAGCATCGGCGTCCCCGCTCTCGCAGGAGATCAGTGGTATTCGCCGCCTGGAAGATGCCGGCGCCTCCGCCGTTGTCTTGTATTCCCTGTTTGAGGAGCAGTTGCGGCAAGAAGGTCTGGAACTCGATGAGCGTCTTTTCGCCGGTACGGAGAGCTTTGCCGAGTCGCTTAGCTACTTGCCTCAACCGCACGAATTCCGCATCGGACCCGAAGGTTATCTCGACCACATTCGCAAAGCCAAGCAAGCGGTTGCGATTCCGATCATTGCCAGTTTGAACGGCGCAACCGTTGGCGGATGGACAAACTATGCCAAGCAGATCGAGGAAGCCGGGGCCAACGCGATTGAGTGCAACATTTACTCCATTCCCAGCGACATGAACCTCCCCGCCGCAGAAATCGAACAGAATTACATCGAGATCCTGCAGGCGGTGAAATCGGCGGTCTCGATTCCGGTCGCGGTGAAGCTGAGCCCTTTCTTCAGCAACATGGCCAACATGGCCAAGCGGCTGGATGAAGCCGGAGCGAATGCGTTGGTGCTGTTCAACCGCTTTTATCAGCCCGACATCAATCTCGACGAACTGGAAATTCAGCCGAATGTCTTGCTCAGCACGCCGCAGGCGCTGCGGCTTCCGCTCACCTGGATCGGCATCCTGTACGGCCGGATCAAAGCGAATCTGGCCGCGACCAGCGGTGTGCACGGGCCTGAGGACGTGGTCAAACTGCTGATGGTGGGCGCCGACGTCACCATGCTCTGCTCAACTCTGCTGCGGAATGGCGTCAGCCATCTCCGCTATATCGAAGATGGACTGCTGGACTGGATGGAGCAGCACGAGTATGAATCCGTGCAGCAGATGAAAGGCAGCATGAGCCAGCTCCGCTGCCCCGATCCTTCAGCCTTCGAGCGTGCGCAGTACATGAAGGCAGTGAAGGGCGTGCAGCATGTCATGGTCACCAGCCGTGAAGCGTGGAAGATGCTGACGGGGGATTAGGATACCCGGTCACGAATTTCCCCTGACGCGCCCGTCCGGACGATTTATCAATAACTTACAGATATGTTCTTAGCTTTACGGGTTTTCGGGTGTTCTCGCCGATCACATCGCCGCGTAGAATGGCGTTGGTTTGCGTTTGCAGGCCCGCTGAGCGACGCTCGCATGCGGGGACAGGGAAAAGGGTCATCCGCGACCCAAGAGCGCTCAGAACGCATCCTGGGTGGCCTAGCGTTGATTCTTATCTTGTAGCTATTAATTGTACGTATGTTTATGTACGTATTCATTCTTAGCGTTCCGCTGTCCCTGCGAGTAACGATTCGCCTGCCCCCTTCAGTCTGCGCTCAGGGGCTGTGACTTCCTGTATTTCAGGATGACAGCGGATTGATAAAGGCACAGGCCCACCAGGAATTGTCATTCTGAGCGGAGTGGGATGTTCGCGAAGCGAACATTCCATGGAGTCAAAGAGTCCCTATCACGCAAGGGTAAGTTCGGCAGGCGCGAGGTATTCTTCCTGAAAGATGGTGCGAATTCCCTGCAGCGTCTGGGCAGCAATTGCACCATCGGGGCGCTTCGACTGCGTTGCCGTGCGCTTCGCGCACGACAACTTCGCTCAGGACGGCTCCCGGGGGCTTCCGGGCCCGCGCAGTTCTTGGTAGGTTCAACGGGTACCGCCTGCCTTGCGGCTCAGCTCGGGGACATACTCTTCGACGGCACCTTTTTCCAGCAGATAGACGCCCGGCCCTTGCTGGCCTCGGATCATCCGACAGAATTCCACCACGAAGAATCCTGCTTTCAGCGCCTCGGTGAAGGCGCAGCGGGTTTGCAAACGCCATTCCAAGGCCAGGGCGGGATCTTTTCGTTCGACCTGCGCGATGTCGCTCGGAATCTCAATCGCGATTCTTTGCCGCTGCACCGCAGCGCCCAGATCAGCTCCGACGGGGGTGCCGTCGCCGTTGAACTGAATCAGCGGGGTCAAGGTCGAAAGCGCATCCAGAATCTCAGCCCGGTTGGTTTTCCCCTGCAGCCGCTGCTGAACGCGGCGGCTTGCGATTGGCCATTTTACCCATAAGCGATCGGTGCGGTTGCGGTGCAGAAGGCTCGAGGTCTCCGGCCCGTAGAAATCAACTTTATAGCTGTCCGAAACCACACCCAGCTTGCTGAAATTGAGGTGAGCGTTTCTGCTCTGCAGTGGATCGAATGTCCAAGTCAATTCCTGGACGCACACGCCATTGCTGCGCATCCCCAAAGCGCGCTCGCGTTGAGCCAGTTTGAGCTTGTAAGCCAGGTCCAGATTGCGGTAGGGCTCGAGCACGGCGAGCATATGCGAGTGCACGATCAATTGACCTCGCTCAATCCCCAGAAAAGCGAATGCGAACCCCACCAGCTTGTCACCGTCAAAGGCACCGAGCCAGATACTTCCCGCTTCCTTCGTAGCGATCGCGAGAGTCAGGGGCGTGATATCGAGATCGGCGAGTCCCCAGACTTCCTTCTCGACTGCCTCGACTTGCTGGAAGTCATCGAAGCTTTCGAGATCGCGAATCGCGATCAGCGGTTTGGATTTGGTCTCGAGCATCTGCGCGCCGGCGACGAGTCGAACTATACCCGAGATGCAGTGCTCGCGCCAGCCGGTTGGGTCTTCGGTAGTGATGCAGTTGGATAAGGAAGCGAGCCAAACGCCGCGATTATTCTGTCGCGCAGCGCGCGACAGTTCGCGCGGCTCGCCCAGATCCCTCGCTTCGCAGAGAACGCTCGCTCGGGATGACAAATCAAACTGCACCACTACCGGGTCTTTGGGGAAGTGGCTCAGTTGGACATGGAAGCGAGCCAAACGCGCGATCGGCGTAAAGAATCAGTCAATCCAGGTAAATGTTTGTAAAGATCCGAAGCTTTTCTTCAGTTCAAGCATAACATTGATTCCGTACAGTTTTTATTGGAACAAACTGCAGCTCTCGGCGACGCAATATTCCGCAACCCAACCCGAGCCGCGAACGTCCAACCCCTTGGGTAGTGGATCAGCATGACTACGATTAAGATGAATTCATACTACTTTCTTCGAAACGAGGCCTGCGAATGACAACTGCGTCCGGTGTGCCGAAGGGGGGATGGGATGAGCAGGACCTTGCCTTCCCGCATTGGTCGGCTAATCAAATCAAGCGTCCAAGCCATCCAGCGAAGGTTCTGGCGGCGGTGATTTTGCTCCTGAGCCTCAGCTTGCTCAGCTGTGGCGGCGACTCGAAATCCGCGTCGGCGCGAGCCAATGTGGCTCAGGCGGTGCCGGTAGCGGTGGCCAAGGCCGAAAGCCGCGACCTGCCTTACTACCTGACCGGATTGGGATCGGTGAACGCTTACTTCACGGTCAGCGTAAAAAGCCGGGTGGACGGCGAACTGATGCAAGTGAACTTCAAAGAAGGCCAGCATGTGAACAAAGGCGATCTTCTTGCCGTGATCGATCCGCGACCGTACGAAGTGATGCTGGAACAGGCACAAGCCGCACTGTTCAAGGATCAGGCATCCCTGCGCGATGCCCAACTGAATTATCAGCGCTTCAAGGACCTGTTGCAGAACTCCGGCGCCATGTCGCAGCAGCAGGTGGACACGCAGGCCGCGTTGGTGGACCAACTGGAGGGCACAGTCCGCAATGATCAAGCGACCATTGATAATGCCAAACTGCAACTTGTTTATTGTCACATCACCTCACCGGTAAGCGGACGGGTTGGACTCAGGCTGGTGGATCCGGGAAACATCGTTCACGCCACCGACACCAATCCCATGCTGGTCATCACCCAATTGCAGCCGATCGCTGTCCTGTTCACGCTTCCGGAAGACAACCTTCCCTCGGTTGCTCAGCACATGGCCAGAGGCACTTTGAAAGTCGAAGCTTACAGTCGCGACGAGCAAACCAAATTGGCCGAAGGCACCTTGCTGACGATCGACAACCAGATCGACCAGACCACGGGAACCGGACGCCTGAAAGCGGTGTTCGACAACAAGGACAACGCGCTTTGGCCGAACCAGTTCGTGAATGTACGCTTGTTGCTGGAGGTTCGAAAGAACAGCACTACCATCCCGGCGGCGGCCATTCAACGCGGCCCGCAGGGTACTTATGTTTTCGTAGTGAATCAGGACAGTACCGTGGACATAAAGCCGGTGACAATCTCCTTCACTCAAGACAACGTTTCCAGCATCGCCAGCGGCATTTCCCCGAACGAGACTGTGGTGATCGACGGCCAGGACAAATTGCAGGCAGGCAGCAAAATTGAAGTTCGTCCCGCGGCCCCGAGCAATCGGGCGCAGCAAGCTTCCGGAAATCCGGGTTCGGACAGTCAAGGCTCCGGGAAACAAGGCGGGGGAAGTCCGGCGCAATGAATCCGTCGCGTATATTCATTGTGCGGCCGGTGGCCACGGCGCTGCTGATGGTGGCCATCATGCTGGTGGGCTTCGTCGCCTACCGGCAGCTGCCAGTTTCGGCTCTGCCCGAGGTGGACTATCCAACCATTCAGGTCATGACTTTCTATCCCGGGGCTGATCCGGATGTCATGGCTTCGTCGGTAACCGCGCCCCTGGAGCGCCAGTTCGGTCAAGTCCCCGGGCTGAGCCAGATGACCTCGACCAGTGCGTTCGGCGCCTCGGTCATCACTCTGCAATTCAACCTGGATCAGAACATCGACGTGGCGGAGCAGGAGGTGCAGGCCGCTATCAATGCGGCACAGACTTATCTGCCCTCAGATTTGCCGAACCCGCCGATTTACAGCAAGGTGAATCCGGCCGACACCCCCATTCTCACGTTAGCGCTGACCTCAAAGACACTGCCACTTTCCAAGGTTGAGGATCTGGCGGATACGGCGCTGGCGCAGAAGATTTCCCAGGTCACAGGGGTGGGACTGGTCTCGATCAGCGGCGGCCAGAAGCCCGCCGTGCGCATTCAGGCTAATCCCACGGCCCTGGCCTCCTATGGTTTGAGCATGGAGGATGTGCGGACAGCTTTAGCCGCGGCCAATGTTGATCAAGCCAAGGGAACACTCAACGGTCCGCGCGAGTCGTTCACCATCGGCGCCAATGACCAACTGCTGTCCGGCGATCAGTACCGCCCCATCGTCATCGCGTATCGAAACGGGTCGCCGGTGCGCCTCTCCGATGTGGCGACGGTGACTGACGGCATCGAGAACGTGATGCAAGCCGCGTGGATGAACCAGGATCCAGCGGTGATCGTAAACATTCAGCGCCAGCCCGGCGCCAACATTATCAGCGTCGTGGACCGGATCAAGAAACTGTTGCCGCAGCTGAAGGCCGGACTGCCCGCGGCCGTGAACGTCTTGATTCTGACCGATCGAACCGAAACCATCCGCGCCTCGGTGAAGGATGTTCAGTTCGAGTTGATGCTCACCATTGCCCTGGTGGTGATGGTGATCTTCCTGTTTCTCCGCAACCTCTCCGCGACCGTGATTCCGAGCGTGGCAGTGCCCCTCTCCATCGTGGGAACGTTCGGAGTGATGTACCTGCTGGGTTACAGCCTCAACAACCTCACGCTCATGGCCATGACGATCTCCACCGGTTTCGTGGTGGACGACGCCATTGTGATGATCGAGAACATCTCCCGTTTTCTGGAGGAAGGGGATTCCCCGCTGGACGCCGCACTGAAAGGGGCGGGGCAAATCGGGTTCACGATCGTTTCCCTGACGGTTTCGCTGATCGCGGTATTGATTCCGCTTCTGTTCATGGGCGATATCGTGGGCCGACTGTTCCGCGAATTCGCGGTCACTCTGGCCGTGACGATTCTGGTTTCAGCGGCAGTTTCGCTGAGCCTGACTCCGATGATGTGCGCCAAACTGCTCCGGCACAAGGACGCTTCACAACAGAGCTGGTTCTATAAAGCCTCGGAGAATTTTTATGACCGGGTGATCGCGTTCTATGGGCGCACGCTGAAGGTAGTTCTGCGGCATCAGACGATCACGCTGCTGGTGACTGCCGGAACACTCGTCCTGACCTTGTATCTTTATGTGATCGTGCCCAAGGGTTTTTTCCCGGTGCAGGACACTGGCGTGATCATCGGTATTTCTGATGCGCCCCAGAACATCTCGTTCGAAGCACTGGCGCAACGCCAGCAGGCGCTGGCCAGCGTCATTCTGAAAGATCCGGACGTCGCCAGCTTGTCTTCGTTCATCGGCGTTGATGGCACGAACCTGACCCCTAATAGCGGCCGAATCCAGATCAATCTGAAACCGCGCGATGAGCGGAACGTGACCGCTTCCGACATTATCCGCAGGCTGCAACCGCAAGTGGCGCAGGTCGAAGGCATCACTCTCTTCATGCAGGCGGTACAGGATCTTACCGTGGAAGACCGGGTGAGCCGCACGCAATTCCAATACACGATGGAAGATGCGGACGCTCGTGAGCTGGCGCAAAAGTCTTCCCAGTTGGTGGACAAGCTGCGCACCTTGCCCCAACTCCGTGATGTGGCCACCGACCAGCAGGCGGGCGGGCTGCAGGCGGATATGGTCATCGATCGCGATACCGCCTCCCGGCTGGGCATCCTGCCGCAGACGATTGACAACACCTTGTATGACGCGTTCGGGCAGCGGCAAGTCTCGACCATCTTTACGCAGTTGAACCAGTACCACGTGGTGCTGGAGGTGGACCCGCAATTCCAGCAGAATCCCGGCTCGTTCAAGGACCTGTACGTCAAGTCCATGAGCGGGATGCAGGTGCCACTTTCGGCGTTCACGCAGATCCACGTGGAAAACACTTCTTTGGCGGTCAATCACCAGGGACAATTTCCGGTGGTCACGCTCTCATTCAATCTTGCGCCTGGAATGTCATTGGGTGACGCAACCAAGGCGATCGACGAGGCAGAACAAGAAATCAAGATGCCGCCCAGCGTCCACACCGCCTTCCAAGGCACAGCGGCGGCGTTCCGCAATTCGCTTTCGACGGAGCCCTGGCTCATTGTCGCAGCCATCATAACGGTGTACATCGTTCTGGGAGTTTTGTACGAAAGCTACATTCATCCCGTCACCATTCTCTCCACCTTGCCCTCCGCAGGAGTGGGCGCAATTATCGCATTGCTGATCACGGGCAATGATCTCGGCGTGGTGGGAATTATCGGAATCATTCTGCTGATCGGCATCGTAAAAAAGAACGCCATCATGATGATCGACTTCGCTTTGGAGGCCGAGCGGGTGGAGCACAAGCCGCCTGAGGAGGCAATCTTCCAAGCCTGCTTGCTGCGCTTCCGCCCCATCATGATGACGACGATGGCAGCTCTGCTCGGCGGCCTGCCCCTGGCGCTGGGCAGAGGCACGGGTTCGGAATTGCGGCATCCGCTGGGCATCACGATCGTGGGCGGCCTTATCGTAAGCCAAACGTTGACTCTGTACACGACGCCGGTGGTTTATCTGTGGTTCGATCGCCTGGCCAAGAAATTTGAGCGCTTCGGACTGGGCAATCCCGTCGAAGAACCGGCGGTCGGGGACTGAGCCATGAATATTTCCGCTCCCTTCATTAAACGGCCGATTGGAACGTCGCTGCTGACTTTGGCACTGTTCATGTCGGGAGTGCTGGCGTTCAATTACCTTCCGGTTGCGCCACTCCCGCAGGTCGAGTTTCCCGTGATCCAAGTCTCGGCGAGCCTTCCCGGCGCAAGCCCGGAGACCATGGCTTCCGCCGTGGCGACGCCGCTGGAGAGACAGTTTGGCCGGATTGCCGGAATCAATCAGATGACGTCGGTCAGCCAGCTCGGTGCGACTGGCATTGTCTTGCAGTTCGATCTCAACCGCAACATTGATGCGGCGGCGAGGGATGTGCAGGCCGCCATCAATGCCGCGCGCAGCCAGTTGCCCTCGTACCTTCCGGGGAATCCATGGTATCGAAAAGTGAACCCGGCGGACGCTCCGATTCTCATCCTCTCGCTTACTTCCGACAGCGTTACCCTGCCCGGCATCTACGACCAGGCGAATTCCATTCTGTCGCAAAAACTGGCGCAGGTGGGCGGAGTAGGACAAGTCTATGTGGGCGGCGGCGCGAATCCGGCAGTGCGAGCGGAAGTGAATCCCAACCAACTGAACAAGTTCGGCATCGGCCTGGACGCGGTGCGCACCGCACTGGGCGCCGCGAACGCAAATCGCCCCAAGGGTCAGGTCAGCGATGCAATCAACAGCTGGGCCATTCATGACAACGATCAGATTACGCTGGCCGACCAGTACCGGCCGCTGATCGTTGCGTACAACAGCCAAAACGGCGCGGCGGTGCGCCTGGGGGACGTGGCGGATGTGGAGGATTCGGTCGAGGATGCTCACATCTACGGTCTTTCCAATGGGAAGCGCGCCGTAATTGTCATCATTTGGCGCCAGCCCGGCGCCAATATTATTCAGACCGTGGACAACGTTCTGGCTATGCTGCCGCAGCTGCAGGCCTCGATCTCTCCCGCGATCAAGATCGATGTGGTGTCGGATCGGACCACGACGGTGCGGGCCTCGTTGAAGGACATTGAAATCACGCTTCTGATTTCCGTCGTGCTCGTTATCCTGGTGGTATTCATGTTTCTGCGCACCGTGCGCGCCACCATCATTCCCAGTATCGCGGTGCCGCTTTCTTTGATCGGCACGTTTGGCGTGATGTATCTGCTGGGATACAGCCTCGACAATCTCTCACTGATGGCGCTGGCGATTTCTACCGGCTTCGTGGTAGATGACGCCATTGTGGTGCTGGAGAACATCACTCGCTACCTGGAGCAGGGCATGCCCCCGGTGCAAGCGGCTTTCCGAGGGGCGCGTGAAATCGGCTTTACCGTACTTTCGATGAGTACGTCGCTGGTGGCCGTTTTCATCCCAATCCTGATGATGGGCGGCATCGTCGGACGTTTATTCCGCGAATTTGCCATCACTCTCAGCATCGCGATTGGCGTGTCGCTGGTGGTTTCCCTCACCACCACGCCCACGATGTGCGCGCAGCTGCTGAAGTCATTGCATGAGGAAAAACACGGCCGCGCCTACACCTTCACGCAGAACATGTTCGACCGAGTTCAGGGGATTTATCGCGTCAGCCTGGGATGGGTTCTGCGCCATCAGTTCGGGGTGCTTGTGATCACGATTGCAACCGCCTGCCTGAGCATTTATTTGTTCAAACAGGTGCCGAAGGGCTTTTTCCCGCAGCAGGATACCGGGCGCATCATGGGAGGGGTACAAGCGGCGCAGGATATCTCATTCGACGCCATGAGCCGGAAGATGCGTCAGTTCGTTCGCATTGGAATGCAAGATCCGAACGTTGACACCATGATCGGCTTTTGCGGCGGCACCACGGCCATGAATCAGGGACGCATGTACATCACATTGAAGCCTCTGGGCAAACGAAAGCTCAGCTCGGATCAGGTGATTGCCGAGCTGACCCGCAAATTTGCCGTGGTTCCGGGAGCCACACTCTACATGCAAGCGCAGCAGGATCTGAGCATTGGAGGACGGGTCAGCCAGGCCCAGTATCAGTACACGTTACAAGGAGAGGACCTGGCCCAACTGAACGAGTGGGCGCCCCAGTTGCTACAGAAGATGCGGGCGCTGCCGCAGTTGCAACAGGTGAACACTGATCAGCAGGATAAAGGGCTGGAGACCAATGTAGTGATCGACCGGGACACGGCTTCCCGGCTGGGTGTGGCAGCGGCAGATATTGATACGGTGCTGTATGACGCATTTGGCCAGCGCTTTGTTTCGACTATTTACGAGCCGCTCAATCAGTACCATGTAGTGATGGAGGTGGCTCCGGAGTTTCAACAGAGCCCGGACACGCTGGAGAGCGTGTACGTACACTCTTCCAATGGAAGTATGGTCCCTCTCTCCGCCTTTACCCACTTTGGACCGGCGAACACGTCGCTAGCAGTGAACCATCAGGGGCAATGGCCGGCGGTGACCGTGTCATTCAATCTGGCCCCCAGTGTATCCTTGGGCCAAGCCACGAAAGCGATCGAGGATGCGGAGCGTTCCATACGTTTCCCGGAGACGATTCACGCCAGTTTCCAGGGAACTGCCGCTGCCTTCCAGGAATCTCTGGCGAACGAGCCGGTGCTAATTATGACCGCTCTTCTGGCCGTTTACATTGTTCTGGGAATTCTCTACGAGAGCTACATTCATCCCATCACCATTCTTTCCACCATTCCCTCAGCCGGGGTCGGCGCGCTGCTGGCCCTCAAGATAACCCACAACGAGCTCAACGTGATTGGCCTGATTGGGATCATTTTGTTGATTGGGCTGGTCAAGAAGAACGCAATCATGATGATTGACTTCGCGCTGGACGCCGAGCGGCGCGAAGGCAAATCGCCCGTCGATGCGATTTATGAGGCGTGCGTGCTGCGCTTTCGTCCCATCATGATGACCACCGCCGCCGCCCTGTTGGGTGGACTGCCGCTGGCGTTGGGTTCGGGAACCGGTTCCGAACTTCGCCGGCCACTTGGTCTGACCATTGTGGGCGGGCTGATCGTCAGCCAGGCGCTGACTCTCTTCACCACCCCGGTCGTATATCTGTACATGGACCGGCTGCGTCTGCGGTCAAGCCGGCGGCAGCAGCATTCTACAGGAGCCTCCGCGGCCGCCCCCAGTCCAAGCTCGGCGGATTAGGCCGCACCAGACCGCTGGGCACTCCGGACGACGGATCTCCGCACGTGCTAGCCCTTTGGTTATTTGATCACTGCAAAATATCGTTCTACGATTCACCATCCCCCATAGCGATTTCCGTCCGAGAATGGGCCAATGATGTCCAGCGCAGTGCGATTCGCCCTCGTTTCCCTACTTTTGTTCACCGTGGCAGTAACTGCTGCGGCACAGAGCAATGAATACCGAGTTGTCCCCGTCCCCAGCGGCGGGACCATCAGCGGAACCGTGAAGTGGTCGGGGCCCATGCCTCACCTGACTGGCGTTACCATCAATAAAGATCCACAGATTTGCGATCCCGACTCCCACAAGACTCGCGATCTGGAACGGCTGATCGTCAGTCCCCAGAGCGGCGTCGCAAATACCGTTGTGTTCCTGAAGAATATTTCGAGCGGGAAGGCGTTTGACCTGCCTCCCGCCCGTCGATTTCTGGACCAGAGGCACTGCCGCTACGAACCTCACATTCTGCTGGTTCCGGAGAGTGCGGCGCTGCAAATGCGGAGTTCTGACGCCACGCTGCACACGGTTCACATGGACGGCGCTGCTTCCTACAACCTGCCATTTCCCTTCCCCGATCAGATCATTTCGCGCAATCTGAATACTCCCGGATTGGTCAACTTGAGGTGCAATGGCGGGCATGTCTGGATGAATGCTGAAATGTTCGTGGCGCCGCATCCGTATTACGCCGTGACCGACGAGAGCGGGGAGTTTCAATTAACGAATGTTCCTCCAGGAGAGTATGCGATCGAGGCCTGGCACGAAGGCTGGAAGGTCCTGCGGCGCGAGGAGGCTTTCGATGTCCTTACCGAGCGGCGGATTACGCGGCCAATCTTCTCCGATCCGAAGACGTGGGAGAAAAGCGTCACCGTCCCCGAGAATGGAACCGCGGTGGTGAATTTCGCTATTTCCGAGAAGTAGGGCAGCGAGCCCAACTTCCAGCTGCGCCCCGATCCGACATTTCCCCACAAAAATCAGAGCGGCTTGGGATTAGCCCGCTTTGGGCGACGCAGCGGCGGAAAGCTGTCTTACGGTCGCGATGAATGTCGTCGTCGAACGGGTGTGGGTGCGATCGCGCCGGTAGGCCAGCCCGAGTTCGCGCCACAGTTCTATGCCCTGAAGTGGAATCAGTTTGATTCGCTCCGCCAGAACCTGGTCGCGAGCAAAGCTCGCGCTCATCAGCGAAACTCCTAGTCCGGCGGCGACAAAGCTCTTGATCATGCTAATGCTCGGCAGCTCCATCCTGACTTGCAGCTGAGAGCTAAAAGGTCGAAAGAGTTTGTCCATGAGATGGCGCGTGTATCCGGTTTTCGGAATCAGAAGTGGATGCTTGGCAATGTCGCTGACGGATACGCTTTTGTGCTTGGCCAATGGATTCTGCGGATTGACGATCAGCATCAGCTGATCACGAAAAATCGAGTGTACTTTCAAGCTGGGGGATTTGACGGGCAAGGTGACGATGCCGACATCGATCGAGCCATTCTCCAGCTTCTCGATGATCTTGTAGCTGAAGTTGCGATAGACGTTGATTTGCACTCCGGGATAGAGCCGGCAATATTCCGCGAATACCTGAGGCAGAACGTACAGGCAGGTAGCCTCGTTGGCGCCGATCACGAGCGTGCCTCGCGGCGTGATTCCCTGGTCAGCGACCGCGAGCAGGGATTCATCGCGCAACTTCAGCAGGCGCTCCGCATAGGCGAACAATACTCTGCCTGCCGGAGTGAGCCGCACGTCCTTCCCTGAACGGTCGAGCAGCTTGTCTCCGTATTCCTGCTCCAGTTGCCGGATCTGGGCGCTCACCGCGGATTGCGAGCGGAACACCTTTTGTCCGGCGCGGGAGAAACTGCCGAGCTTGGCGACTTGCAGGAACGTCACTAGCTGGTCGAAGTCCATGAGTACCGGTACGCGAATCGTGCGTGATTATAGCGTTTCCGGCATGCACGCGCAGTGACATGGACGTAGGTCGTTTCCAATCTGGAACCGGGGCACAACGCTCGCTGGAAGGGCCTCGAGCAAATTTGCAGAGCTGCGGGCAAGAACTCGGGGTTCGTTCTTGCGGCAGTTCAGCTGGTTGCAACCCTGATCCGTTGCGCTGAGGGGATCATTCGCAACAGAGGTTTTCGCTTCCAGAAGGCTTGCGGCGCGGCGAAGATGCTCCGGTAATGTCTGAGGCGCCGGCAACCATATTGGCTTCGTTGTCTGCCTCTTCGACCAGGTGCTGGACCACAATCCAGAGCTCCAGGCTGTGCTCACACGCCAACTCATGGGAAGCAAAGACGGGCCGGCGACCGGCCCTGGTCCCAATTCGTGATTCGATCGCGTCCGAGTAAGACATAGCAGCTCCCTTTCCAATCGGTTGCAGCATCTTCATGCTGGGTGGGTTATGCAGAAACGCCCACGCCGCCAATCGAATGGTATGGGCAGACGGTTTCGCTGTCCAACTCATAGTTTGCATAGGGAAAATCGGAAATTCTTCTGTCGGCGCGGTCCTTGGCTGGCAAGACTTAAGGACGGGAACGCCTGGCTCACCGGCTGCAACCGCAGCACCATATTAGGCTCAGCCGACGGCCTGGAATCTGCAAGTTCATTCCGCATTTAAGGCCGATTTGCGGTAAAATTGCCCGCACGTTTTGCGCGTGAAATTTGAGTCCTGACAGGAGGCCCCATGGCGACCAAGAACGCGGCTCGCAATCCGGTTGCGAGTCCGAATGATTTCGGACCTTTTCGAACAGCAGATCTGTTTCGCACTTCCTGCATGGTGTGCGTTCTGGTTTGCGCTTTGGTTTCGGCGAGCGTGGCGCAACAGAAGAAGCGCGTGGCTGTGCTCAGTTTTGACTATGGCACGGTCCAGAGTTCGGTGGCCGCCATTTTTGGATCCAACCAGGATGTGGGGAAAGGCATTTCCGACCTGCTCGTCCAGAAACTGGTTCAGGACGGCAAGTACTCGGTCATCGAGCGCAATGCCCTGGATAAGGTGCTGGGCGAGCAGAATTTTTCCAATAGTGACCGCGCCGACTCCAGCACCGCCGCCAAGATCGGCCGTATTCTCGGAGTGGACGCCATCATTACGGGTACCATTACCCAGTTTGGCCGGGACGACAAGAACACGACAGTGGGAGGCGGCGGGTTTGGCGGTTACGGCAGCAAGTTCGGTTTAGGCGGGGTCTCGAGCAAAAAAGCCAAGGCGGTGGTGGGGGTTACGTGCCGTTTGGTGGATACAACCACGGCCGAGATTCTAGCCGCTGTGACCGGCACGGGAGAGTCGACCCGTTCCGGAACCTCCTTAGTGGGCGCGGGGGGTGGCGGTGGCAGCGGCGGCGGTGGCGCGTTTGACATGGGCAGCGCGAATTTTGGCGACACCATACTCGGCGAAGCCGTACATAAGGCCGTCGACTCCATGGGCCAGCAGCTTGATGATAAGGCCGAAGCGCTGCCGACGCGCAAGATCGAATTCAACGGCCTGGTCGCCGATGTCACCGGCAGCACGTTAGTACTTAATATCGGCAGAAAAGACGGCGTGAAGGTTGGGGACACGGTGGACATTAGCCGCCCCATCAAGACGGTGAAAGATCCAACCACCGGAAAAGTGCTCAGGACGATTACCAACAAGATGGGCACGGCCACCATCACCGACGTGGATGAGCAATCGGCTACGGCGAACTATGCGGGCAGCTCCCCAGCCAAGGTCGGGGACGCGGCCAAGAGCCAGTAGTCTGCGTGGTATTTGCAGCTTCCACGCTGAGACGTGTTCGGCAACGCCTGGAACCACAGGACAAATGTGCTCACTTGCGAAGTCAGCGAGTAGGGTCAAGGGAGTCTTGCTATGAGTGAAGAAACTGGTAAGCGAATTGGAGACTACGAAATTCTTGGCGTCCTGGGCAGTGGCGGGATGGGCAAGGTCTTTAAGGTGCGGAATGTAATCTCTGACCGCGTCGAGGCCATGAAGATTCTCCTTCCCGACCTGGCGGGACGGCAGGATCTGGCGGACCGTTTTTCGCGGGAGATCAAGGTTCTGGCCACGCTCAACCATCCCAATATTGCCGCGCTCCGCACGGCGCTCACGCTGGACAACCAGTTAGTGATGGTTATGGAGTACGTGGAGGGCGTGACACTGGCCACGCGTCTGGAGGGCGGTCCGATACCTGTGGTGGATGCTTTGAACTACATCGACCAGGTGCTGAGCGCTCTGAGCTATGCTCACAAACAAAACGTGATCCATCGCGACATCAAGCCCGCCAATATGATGCTGACGCCAGCCGGAGTGGTGAAGCTGATGGATTTCGGCATTGCGCGCTCCGGCAATGAACCCGGCCTGACGAAAACGGGCACAACCATGGGTTCGCTCTACTACATGTCGCCCGAGCAGGTAAAAGGTCAGCCCACCGATGCGCGTTCCGATCTGTACTCGGTCGGGGTTTCGCTCTATGAGATGGTCACGGGAGCGCGGCCGTTCCAGGCGGACAGCGACTATTCCCTTATGGCAGCTCATCTGCAGCAGCCTCCCAAACCGCCGATCGAAGTGCGATCCGATCTGCCGCCAGCGCTGAACGAGATCATCCTGCTGGCCATAGCCAAAGAGCCCGCCCAGCGCCTCCAGTCAGCGGATGCTTTTCGCAACGCGTTGAATAGTGTCCGGGGAGCTCTGCCCGCGGCGAGCCGTGCAGCCCAGACTGCGACCGCAGTACAGATTAGCCCGCCGGTCGCCGCAGCGCCTCCGCAAGCGACTGCGGTGCCAGGCTCGATCCATGACCTGCCCACGGCGACCATGCAAACCCCCGCACCTCCGCCCCCGCAGGCGCAAGCGCAACCGGCGCCCAGCGTCATGCAGGTTTCCCCGAAACCCGGCGGACATCGGGGTCTGTACATGACGCTGGGAGCAGCGCTGGTACTGGTCGTGCTCGTGGCGGCCGGGATCTACATCCCGCGCAAGAGCAAGACCGGCGCGAGCGAGCAATCAAGCTCCAGCCAACAGCAAACTCCGGCTGTTGCGCCGGCCGTGGCCAATCCTGCAGGAACTGATACGTCTAACGCGCAGGCGAATCCCACGGCTGCCCCGCAAGGCGCAGACGGCGCAAATCTCGCGGCGAACCCAACCGACCAGGGAGTCCTGCCCCCGGTCGGCGCAAACGATGCCGGGGCGAATTCGACGGGGGCTCCACCTGCCCCTTCCAGCTCAGACGGCGCGGTGGTGAATGCCGGGAACCGGACGAGTGCGGCAGCCAGTCAGGCTGCGGCCCGCGCCGCGGCCCAGGCGCAGGCCGCCAAACAGGCTCAGTTGGATGAATTGGAACAGCAGGTGGATCAGCTTTCCAGCCGCGCCGGCGCGGTCAACAGCAGCCTGGACACTCTGCAGCGGCAACAGAGCGCGCAAGGATACGGGCTTCGCGGCGACATCGCCTCCACCCAGGAACTCATGAAGACGCACCTGGCCAAGGCTCGGCAGGCATTGCAAAATCAGGACACCAAGAACGCCAAGAAGTATTCCGATCTTGCGGAGGCTGAACTCGCAACGCTGGAAAAGTTTCTCGGGCGGTAAGCGGAGAGAGATTCAGGCAGAGCGCTGGCGGTAGAGCGAGGAATCTACTTGCCGAGCCATGGCTCCCAGATCCAAAGTGCAGCCCAGGAAACCCTGGATGTTCTCTGAAGCACGAAGCGGCTCGTGCAACACCTCGTGATATCCCACGCGACAGACTGGAATATTGGGCCTGCTCTTGAGCCAGGCGTTCACTTGATTCAAATGAGCGCTTAATCCCGCGATCAGCGCTGCCGGTGGTAACGCGGCGCCGGAGGTCCCTCTGCGCCGGATCATTTCAGCCTGCGAGGCAATCACTTCCGGCAGCGGGCGTTCCATAAAAACAATCTGATAGTGGCGCCCGGCTGGAAGCGCGAATAGCAATTGCGAGATGACCTTTACAACTTTGTCTTCCGCTTCCGCGATGAGGTCTGGCTTCTGCGGCAGGAGTTTGATTCGTTCCCACTCGTAGTATCCGCGGGGATTGTCGTCGTCGGGCTTGCGTTCCCCATCGGCCAGCGCAGGCAGACCGCCCGCTACAAGCATCTGCATCATGAGCGAGGTGCCGGAGCGCGGCAAGCCTGAAACGATCGTGATCACAGGATGAGCGTCAGTGCGCCTCGCTGCTTCGCCAGGTTCCTAGAGCACCGGCGCCATTCGCTAACGCGCCAAGGCTAGCCGGGCCCCTCGTCTTACCCGTAAGGATGGGCTTGTTCGGAACTGTTTCGTAGGCGTAACCGCTGATGTACTCTGTTGCTCCTATCCCGTTCCACGTAATGCGCGCCCAACCGAAGTGCATTTTTCCATGAATGGCAAACTTCAGGCCGAGGTAAGCCTGCTGTACTCCCAGCCAGGGGCCGTAAGCGCTGCCGCCGTTCGTATAACTTCCCCAGCTCGCCGCCATAACAAGAGCCTTCGCCGCAAACGGTCCCTTGCGCCCGACCCGGACCCCTTTTGCTAACGCAGCCGCACACGATTGGCTATGACTTGTGACCTCCAAAATCGCGTTGCTCTTTTGTGCCGGGGACACCGCCACTCCTCCGCGGTGGAATCCCTCACCTTTCCGGACTGCGCCGAAACTGTAGGTGTTGGAAAACCCGAAGTCTGGGATGCCGTCGTTGTTCAGATCCAACGGTATGGAGCCGCCGTTCACTGTAATGGGTATGTTTGCCTTGGTGTAAACAATCTTGGCTTCTGCCGGCTGTGTCCACGCCAGGACTCCCACTCCGGCTGCAGTGGCTGCGGTTGCGTAGGCCAGAAGATTTTTGTCCAGTTTGGCGCCCAGTCGGGCGACGGTTCGCTCTCGAGTTGCGTCGCTCTGCGAATTAGATTGGATCATAGTTCTCCTTCGCGATCTTGATGGGATTTCACAACACAGACAACTATCTCGCTTATCTCGCTGCTGAAAGGAGGGAGACCGTCTGGGAGTGAATTATCGTTCTGCCCGATCCGCGCGTCAAGATGAAAAGTCTTGCACTCGCCGTCAATCCCATACTTCGCCCGGGCGCGGACGCCCGCGCCTACACCGACTTAATCCGAGATCGCGATGGGACGGCCTGTTGAAATTGATCAGGCTTGCACCCGAGCCTTGCGCTGCTGGCTGAGTTGGACGTAAAGATTGCGATGCTGCATGGCCTTTTCCAGATCGCCTCCGGGTTGGCTGTACAAGGCTCCCAACCAGCGGTGAGCCGCGAGAAGACCGGGGAGCATTCCCACGGCGGTCTCAAATGCCAGCGTAGCGCGATGACGATGCCCGAGTCGCGCCAGCGCCACCCCCAGATAGAAATGGCCCAAGGGAAGGAAATGCTGCAAGCCTACAGCCAGCAGAGCCTGCTCCGCTGCTTCTTCATTGCGGCGCTGACGCAGGCGCACCATGGCCAGACCCAGGTGCGCTTCGGGACTGTCGCCATCAATCTCGAGAGCCTGCTGAAACGCACGTTCCGCATCGTCGATGCGCTTCCGCCGCAGATAGGTTTCACCGATGCGCAGATGCAAGTTCGGCAGGCGCGGGTCGGATTGCTCCGCTTTCAGCAGGCAGGCCAACGCATCGTCCATGTTTCCTTCTTCAAAGTGAATGATGCCCATCAGCAGATCCGCCCAGGGGCGCGGCCTGGGCGTCTTGTCGGCGGCCGGCGAGCCGTCTTCGGCAGGCGGTTGATGCAGGTCGGCTGGCGGCGGAGGCGCTGCAGCGGATTCGGGCGGTAGTTCCGCCGGCGGAGGCGGTTCGGCCACGGCGGCGGACTCCAGGGCCAACTGCAGTTCGGCAGGCAAAGGCTCTTGATCGGCTATCTGCGCTTCGTCAGTCGGAGGTTCTCCATCCCCCTGCGCAGCCGCTGCACCGCCGTTGTTTCCAGCCGGGGCAGGTTTTTTGGGGGGTTCGTAAACAATTAACTTCTCCAAAATGACCTTGGCTTCCGCCCGCCGCCCGAGAGCCAAGTAACAATGGGCGAGGTGCTGTTGAAAGCGAATCTCGTCCGGATACTTGTTCACCAGCTCTTCGAGTATCGGCAACGCCTGATGATAGTTCCCCGAATCCAGATACACGCGCGAGAGGTTGTAATTTTGCTCGCGCACTGCCATCTCAACTGCCTTCGCCTGATTCTCACTTGGAGCCTGAATATATCCCAGGGCCACAAATTGCTGCAGCACGGCCTGGGCGGCGGCCGGATCCATACGCAAATCGGCGGGGTGCATGCCGCATTCCCCGGGCTCACTCTCCCAACTGGGGATGCGCGTAATTTCCGGCGGCTTTTCGAAAGCCTGTACCAGTACCCGGCCATCCATGTCCTCGCCCACCGGCAGCCCGAACAATGTCAGGATTGTGGGCGTGACGTCCAGCAGAGTTGCGCCGTAGATGCGTTCGTCCTGCTGGATGTGCGGCCCCTTCATACAGACGATTCCGAACGGCCGATGTTGCACGGCTGGGCCTGCGGGCTCCGCCGGGATACCCCGCGGCCGCAAGTGGTCGGAATGGAAACCATGGTCGGAAACCAGCAATACAGTCGCTTCCGGTCCAGCCAGTTGCAGCAACGTTTCCAGCATCATGTCGTGAAATCGGTAGCCGCCGTTGACCACGTCTTTGTAAATCTCGAACTTATCTTCCGGAATTCCCTCCATGCGCGGAGGATGGTAGTGCATGAAGCCGTGGCAGAAGTGATCGATCCCGTTGTAATAAACCGCCAAGAAATCCCACGGCTCATTCTGCAGGATCCAAGTGGCGGCGTTGTGGATGGAGCAGTTTTCGGCTAGGATTTTGGCGAATGACTGTAGTCCTTTATCTTTCTCCTGATCGATCTCCGCAGCGCGCGGAATCCAGGGAAGGATTGCCGCTTCGCTGACCTCGGCGGGATGCATGCGCAGTTCGGCGAACGTTTCCCGCATGCTTTCGGGATAAACCGCCCCCGGAGGCAATGGCCACTCCTTGTCGAGCGGAGCGGATGCGTACGGATAAAGATCAGAAACCGAGATGCCGTTGATCGGCTCGGCAGGATGGCCGGCGAACCAGCCCAGTACGTGGGTCTTGTATCCGCGCTGAGTGAGAATATTCCAAATCGCTTTTACCTTGCGTGATGTGCTGGTGACCGGCCGTACGCCTCCGCTATGCGGATCGGGTTCCATGAATCCGTGGATGCCATGTTTGTCGGGCCGTTTGCCGGTGGCGATGGAGTTCCACAGCATCGGAGAGAGAATCGGCCGGAGCGTTGCCAGATTCCCCATCACGCCGTGATTGACGAAATCATCCAGCGTGGGCATGAGCCCCTGGTCGAGCAGAGGGTTGATGACTTTCCAATCGGCCGCGTCCCAGCCGATCAGCAGAACTTTCTTGGCGAGAGATTCAGGCATGAAATCCCCAGGGGAGCATATTCTACATCATCGGCAGCGCCCGCATCGCGCGTGGCGCCTGCCGGCCTAATGCTCAAAATGCCGCACCGATTCCTCGCGAATCCAAACAAGAGAAAGGTCCCGCTTTCATGAAGGAAGACACGCCGAAAAGACCTCGAGATCGTGATCAACGAAAGAGTACGTTTGGTCCGCCCCACCTCGTCATTCGCCATTCGAAAATTGACTCCGAAGGCTGCTATACATTGCAGCCCATCAAAAAAGGCAGTTATGTTGTGGAGTACACCGGACTGCGCCTCACCGTCGAAGAAGCGGACGCACTTTATGACGATCATCGCCGCACCTATCTGTTCGGTCTGACGGATGGAAAGCATGTGATCGATGGCGAAGGCGTGGCTGCATTCATCAATCACTGCTGTGATCCCAATTGTGAGGCGGAAGAGATCGAGGGTCGCGTCTGGATTATTGCGATGCGGGACATCACGGCCGGTGAGGAACTTACTTACGACTACAACCTTTACGACGGCAACCCGGAGGACCGGGAACAGTGTTTTTGCGGAGCAAAGAATTGCCGCGGCAGCATGTACGGTGAAGAGGAATTAGAGCGCCGGGCGCAGCAGATGGTGCCGCCCTCTCCATCTGGCTAGTGGTCAGGCGGCTGCGGCCGCAGCTTTGCGCGCAATGAGTAAAAGTCCCTTTGTGATTGCGTCTTTTTTCAGCACGGCTAAGCGGCTGCGGCCGGCGGTCGCCCTTCCAGTGCTGCAATCAGACCAGTTGTCTTCGGTGCGGGTGCTGCATGGGCATCGGCACGTATCTCCTTGGCGCCACGCCAAGGCTCCGCCCCCGGTGTCATCCCTGGAGTGTTGGATGTCCTGGCCGAAGATGTGCTGTCGTTTGAACAGTTTAGGGTTCACCAGGACGCTTCCGAGCGGTTGGGTCGCCTCCTCGCGTCCGGGCAATCGAGGAAAGGGCGCGGCAATCAGGTTCATGGGAACTGGATGCGAGACCTGGAGTATAATGGTTTACTGAAAGATGTCGCTGTTATGGTTCACGCTTCCTATCTTATTTACGTGGTGGCTGGGGTTTACAGCATCATCGGACTGGTAGTCCTCCGCCGAGCCTTCAAACCAAATTGCCGCGTGTGCTTGCACCAGAATTCTTGCCCAAACCGCGAAGGAGATCAACCTTCCGAGGCGGCGAAATCAACCTGCCTGGGCGGATAATGCGTCTCGACTCCTGCGCAGTGCTTCAGCAAAATTATTGACCACTGTCTGGCGCGCGCTCGCGGTTTGCTCAATCGGTGAGACCACGTTCCCAACGGCAATATACTAGCTCGTTAACCAGGAAGGCTGGTTGGCTCGCTGGAGACCGGGGCGGCGTGATTGCGCTGCGAAGTTCCGCAGTACGGACAATACACGTCGCTCGCGCTGATCACGCGCTGGCACTGCGGACAGCTCGGGCTCAGTTTGTAGCTGCAGCGGGGGCAGAAGTTGAATCCGGTCTGGATTGCGCACCCGCATTTCGGGCAGGCGCTGCGCAGCGGTTGCCGCAGGATGAAGTAAAGAATGATACCCAGAGCGTTGGGAATAATAACGGCCACAATCGTCCAAAGTGTAGGGCTCATGCCGCGGCGTTTTGCGTCGCGGTTGATATAACCGATGAGCAACAGAAAACAGCCCCCCCCCATCCCGGCCAGTAGCCCAAGCAGTGGTCTACACCATGCCGGCGGTGCGCCCGAGTGCCAAAGTGACGCACCATTGAAGACAATCTGCGCGGCAACGAATGCAATCGCCGCCAGCGTCCAAGCCCACAGCGGAACGATCTTGATTTCCGCAGTGAATCCACTGCGAGTTTCGTTTTTCACCTGCATAAATTTGTCCGCTTTCTCATCTCCATTGCTTTTACTCGTTGCTGGTCAAATGAGTGCCGCGAGCTAGGAGAAGCGCACTCACCACCAGCGCCGGTGCGATCCAGAAGAATGCAAAACCCGCTTGCCACACCCAGCTCGAAACGCCCGCCCATTCCCCCATCCATGCGAAGAGTCTCCACAGAAAGGGGACGGTCAGCGTCGCAGAAAGGCCCACGCCCAGACAAGCCATCCCTACCAGCCAGAGGCGTTCCCGCGTCTCCCGCAGTCTGCGGGCGTGGAAGCGCACCCGCATCTGCGTGGCTCGCACCAGCCGGGAATCCGCGGCGAGCGGCAACGAACGCAAACTGCGAACCAAAAGGTCCGCTGCTTCCGCGTAATGACGGCATGCTTCGCATTCCTCGAGGTGGGCCCGCAGCCAGGCCTGCTGCGCGTCCGAGAAACCTCCACCCAGAGCGATCAGCTCCCGTGCCTCGTCATGTGAGTTCCGCGTCATGCCTGCGCTCCCTTTAGCCGCGACATCAGCAAATTCAGCCCGCGATATAGCCGCGACTTCACCGTGCCCACCGGCGCCCCGGTTACCGTGGCAATCTCGTCCAAAGCTAGTCCTTCCTGAAAGCGCAACACCACGGTCTCGCGATATTCCACCGGGATGCTCACCAAAGCTGCGCTGACGCGGTCGGTTTGTTCGTGCTGGTGCACGACTTCCCACGCCATGGGCCGGCTGTCGACCGGTTCGAGCGGTGCGTGCTCGTCGTCCTCCATCAGCCCATCCAGGCTGACCGGGCTCTTCTTCCGCAAATAATCAATCGTCAAATTCCGCGCTACCGCGTAAAGCCACGTGCTGAATTCGTGCCTGCCGTCGTACTGATGGCCGCGTTCCAGCACGCGAATCCAGGTTTCCTGGAACAGGTCCTCGGCCAGTTCGCGATTTCCGGCCAGGTAAACAAGATACCGGAGCAGCCGGTGTTGGTACTGCTCGATGAGGCGGTCCAACAAATCCGGATCACGCCGGCGAAGACCGCGAGCAATTGCGCTGGCCTCGGACTCCATGCCATTCACGAAGTAATATGCTGCGGCGTTCATGCTACCGGATATACGGGCGGGGAAATCAGAAAGATGCAGGATCGGGAGAGATTCTCGTATGGTGCGCTAAGCTCCTTGTATTGAGGGAGATAATCGAGCACAAAATTCCGGTTTGGGAGCCCGCAGGCGGTCGGCGTCACACGAGACCTCTGATGAAGTTCGACAATACGGTCTGCCGGTCGTTGGCGGCTTTGGTCGGAGCCTCATGCGCCAGGTCGAGGGGAGCAGTGCGAACTTGGTCCTCATATTTCCCCCCAGATCTTCCCAGTTTTGGGCAACGAGGCCGGTTTACTGCGAAGCCGGAAACGTGATCGCGAGCGATCGCATCTCCTCTTTGTGGTCAGGAATTCAGCGGCGGCGAGGGGCCAGCACTCTACGACTGTGTGTCATCATTCCCCTCGCCGTGCAGCGCGGATGAGACCCACTCCGAGGCTTAGAACGGCGCCAGCGAGAAACAGTGCGCCGATGTATGCGAGATTCATGAAGCCGTTGGGGTGCGTCGCCGTCGGGGACGCGACGGACAGAAAGAACGCAGCGGGGATTAGAATTGCGGCGATCGGCGCACCGGCGCGGGCAAGCCATTTCCAGAAGGGTGAAAGCACCGCCTCGTCAACATACCGAAGCATGACCAGCGACAGGACCAGATAGACACCGGCGTGCGCATGACCGGCGCGCCACAGATCATGCCGCAACGGATTGTCGGCGTACCCGGGCGCATTTCCGGTCAGCAAGCCGAGAAGAGTTGAGCCTCCATACATCACGCTGGGAATGACGACGAGAAGGATCCCTGCGAGCATTCGCGAATCTCTTGACATGACTTCCTCCGTCCGTCTTAGACTGATCTTTGGCCTTCTTGTCAATCGCGGTCTGTGCGGGCGCGTTGCGCCCGCACAGTTTTGGACATCCGGCCTTCCCTCTGGGAGGCAAGGCCGGATTACTCTTACGCTGCTGCTTCTTGTCTCTGCCTGATGAACCCAAGCAGGTCGGCATTGATCTGATCCGCATTGGTTGTCGGCATCCCGTGCGGAAAGCCCGGATATACCTTCAGCGTGGCATTCTTCACGATCTTCGCGGACATCGGACCCGCCGCGGCGATGGGCACGATCTGGTCGTCGTCACCATGAAGAATGAGAGTTGGCACGTCGAACTTTTTGAGATCTTCCGTGAAATCCGTCTCGGAGAAGGCCTTGATACAGTCGTAGTGTGCCTTCATCCCTCCCATCATCCCTTGCAACCACCAGTGCTCTCGGATACCTTCGGAAATCTTGGCGCCGGGGCGGTTGTAGCCGTAGAACGGGAGGGTAATGTCCCTGTAAAACTGCGCTCGATTTTTCGCCAGTTCGGCGCGGAGGCCGTCGAAGACCGAGATGGGCGAGCCAGCGGGATTTTTGTCCGTTTTCAACATCAGCGGTGGCACTGCGCTGATCAGCACGGCCATGCCGACACGTTCTGTGCCGTGCCGCCCAATGTAACGGGCAACCTCTCCGCCGCCGGTGGAATGGCCCACATGGATTGCGTTGTTCAGGTCGAGCTTCTCGGTCAGAGCCGCGAGATCGTCGGCATAAGTGTCCATATCGTTGCCATCCCAAGTCTGGGCGGAACGGCCGTGCCCTCGCCGGTCATGCGCGATGACTCGATAACCGCGCTGGCCGAAGAACAGCATCTGTCCGTCCCAGTCGTCCGCGCTGAGTGGCCATCCGTGACTGAACACTATAGGCTGGCCTTTTCCCCAGTCCTTGTAGTAAATGGTGGTGCCATCTTTTGTGGTGATCGTGGGCATAACTTCTTCTCCTTGTGTGATTTTTCGTTCTAAGAAACATCTACAAAACAACCATGTTTTCCGATCAGGCCGTACGGGCCTGCTCGGGGCGCCGGTCGCAGGAAATTTCGTTTCCGTTTGCTGTGGGTTCGGGGTCCGCCATTTGATTCCTTCTTCCAATTGGGAAGACAGATTATGACGATGAGATCTTGCGATCGACATCGCCTTCGGGAAGCCTGAGCGAGTCGCTGACAATGAGTTCGGCGACACGCAGTCGTTTCACGGTGAGATTCTGAATTTCGAGCGAATTGAATTCGGCCCTCCCCAGCAGGACGCGACGGATCGCCAACCGCCCAATGGCCAATGCACCGATCGCGAACGCGCCAACCGCCACCGCACCGATTGCGGTGGCGATCATTGTCACTCCGCCCAAGCCCAAAGATTTCGAACTACGGATCGTTTCCATAGATCCGCCTCCATACGCAGCTGGCGACGCGGCTTACTGCTTGCCCGCCAGCTTCAGCCAACCACCTTTGCAAGAAACTGATGATGTCGGGAAGCCGTGCAGCAATAGCACCACCGGAGCGTCCGCTGCTGAGACCGCCTGCCGGTAGAAGACGGTCACACCATCCGCTTCGACGCGGTGGATGGATGGGTGAGGCACATGGGTGGTGGTAGTGCCATCATCGGCAAGGATCGCGGGAGTTCGCCCCCTATTCTCGTAAGATCTCATATGCATATCCAGAGCCTTTCAATTTCTTCGTCGGAGAGTCTCGAACAGATCACCACTCGTTGGGTACCTGACTGGTGTCAGCGTATGGGCCGATCCAAAGCTTCAGCTGTATTTGAATTGACTTGCACCGGGCTCGATGCCTTTTTTTTTCAGCAGAATTGTTTTGTCCGCAAGATATGGCTTGATGGTTTCGCTCATGACTGCAAGGAATGCGATAACGTGACGAAAAGGCACATACGACGTTGATCGAACGTCGTCGTCCGGTTTTTTGACAATTTGTTTGGTCTGGTCCGCGAGCACTTCGCCGGCGAGTCAGCACCGGCCTCCTCGAAGCCGGCTTCTGGCCAGCGTCGTTGTGAGTCCGTCCGGGGCATAACTTCCGGTTAGCCGGCGAGGACTAGGCCGCTGGCGCGGCGGGCCGTCTACGCGCTTTCTGTACAGGCTGCGGGCTAGACGCCTACAATGCACAAACCAGAGATCCGAATCGGAATTCAGGTTCAGAAAGCTGCAGAATTGGTTCGCACTTCAGATCGAGCCGAAGGAGGAACCGTCATGCGACCTGCGAAAGTCGCTTCATGCATGCTCATCATTATTGGCGTCTGCGCCCTGGCGCCTCGAATTCCTGCACACACGTCGGCGTCGAGCCAACACATCGTAATTGCCGCGAGCGTGCTGCTGGATGGCAAGGGCCACATATTGCACGACGTTCGCATCGTGATCGAGGGCTCAAAGATTGTTGCGATAGCTCCTACCGTCGAGGGGCCGGTGGACTACGACCTGCGCGGCCTGACGGTGTTGCCTGGCTGGATTGACGCCCACGTGCACATTACGTGGATCTTCGGCAGGGACGGGAAAAACGCGGGCACGGAAGGGACAACACAAGAGGATGCCTATCAAGCTGCGTCGAATGCATGGGTGACGCTGATGGCAGGCTTCACGACGGTGCAAAGTGTGGGCTCGCCCAACGATATTCCGCTGCGTGATGCCATCGCGAAAGGATTACTCCCCGGCCCGCGTATTCTGACGGCCGCGGAGCCGCTCGAAGGACGAGGCGAGGCGACCGGCACGCCCGATGAAATCCGCGCTTATGTGAGGAAGCAAAAGCAAGCCGGCGCGGACCTGATCAAAATCTTCGCGTCGGAGTCCATCCGCCAGGGCGGAGGCATGACCCTTTCGCAGGAGCAATTGAACGCGGCGTGTGATGAAGCAAAGAAGCAGGGACTGCGCGCGCTGGTGCACGCTTACAAAGAAGCGGTCCGCGCTGCGACTCTCGCGGGATGCACCGAAGTTGAGCACGGTACGCTGGCCACAGACGACGACTTGAAATTGATGGCGGAGAAGGGCACCTATTTGGATCCACAAGCCGGGTTGGTCATTGAAAACTACTTGCTGAACAAAGAAAAGTATCTCGGCACACCCGGTTACACTGCCGAGGGATTTGCAGCCATGGAGAAGATTCTTCCCATGGACCACGAGATCGTGCAACACGCAGCGAAGACTCCGGGGCTAGAAATGGTTTTTGGCACGGATGCGGTCGCGGGCGCGCACGGGCGCAATGCCGAGGAGTTCATCGACCGCGTGCGTGACTGCGGTGTGGACCCGATGGCCGCGATGGTCTCTGCCAATTCTCTGGGGGCGGAAGCGTTGGGCATGGGTGATCAGATTGGCTCGATCGCCCCCGGCCTGCAGGCGGATATCATTGCGCTCGATGGGGATCCGTTGAAAGACATCACAGCCGTTCGGCGCGTTGTATTTGTAATGAAGGGCGGCGTTGTTTACAAGAACGCCGCTCGGGGTGCGATTCCTTTCCATGCGGGCGTCCAGCCTTGATGAGACGGTGAGGCGAGGCATCCTGTCACCACGCTCCGTCGAGGACCAGACATCTCCGATCTCCCGAGTCAGAACGAGAACGTCTTTAAAACCTTCGGTTGCTTGATACTCCTTCAGCCCAGTCTGCTCCAAATAGGAAAAGTAGGGTTTGCCCATGCCTGGCCGGGTGCGTCCCTGCCAAATTCTCGCGATCATCGTATTCTCCCCCGCTTTATCCAGTCGCTGCCGCCAAGCTCGAAATTAACATACTACCGGCAGCGTCGTGGATAGGGGGCGGAAACTCCTGGCCTCAGAGGGGAACGGCCTAGTGACCGATCGGCAATGGGTAATAACCAGCCTTGGCATACACCAGAACGCAAGGACGCAGGTCCGATGACTTGCAGCCCGGACGGTCCACGCGGACTTCGACCTCGCGGTAGCTGCTGCTAAGGGTGGCGCGGGTAGCGTAGCCCAGAGTGTACTCGTTACGGGCGTCGCCGATCACCCGCTGATAGACGCTTTCAATAGCGGAACGTGAGTACTCACTAAGAATCTCGCCAGCGGTTGCGTTGGCGTACTTCGGCAGGATGTCGCTATATCCCATCTTGGGCAGATGCAGCCTTTCCAGCTTGCTGTAACCCGGAATAGCCGATCCCTCCACAGCCACGCCATAAACCGCAATCCCGTTGGAAAGCAGGACCTTCAATACATCCCCATAGCTGGCGTCGCTGCGGTATTCTTTGCCGTCGCTGATGACGAAGATGATCTTGCGACGGTCTTTCTTTCTCGTGCTCAGGTCCCGGGCCGCCGCGAGGATCGCATCGTTCAACACGCGAGACTGCTTGCTGGGTGTAATCACCGGCGGAGGTCCGCCTTCGATGGGAATATTGTTCACCATCGGTCCCTGGGGTCCCAGGGGACCACCGGTTACGGGCACGCCGTTATTCTCGCCGCGCTTGGTTTTCAGTTCGTTGAGCACTGCATCGAGTTTTCGCCCCACTGCGCTGAAGTCGGCGACGCGGGCGACGGTGTTGCTATAGGTATAAATCGCCACCTCGTCAAACTGGCCAAAAGCTCCCTGCAGAGCGGGGAACGTCCGATTCACCTTCTGCACTGCGATATCGGGCATACCCAGATCAATGATGACCGCGGCCGACATGGCCAGCGGATCGCTGGTGAAGAAGTTCATCGCCTCTTTCTTACCGTCCTCATACACGGAGAAATCTCCAGGCAGCAGCCCGTCGACCAAATGACCGGATTCGTCCGTCACCCGGACTGGCACGATCACCTGGTTGACGTTCACCGAGAGCTTGTAGAGCTCCCCTGCTGTGCCCGACGGCTCTGCAATCGTACTGCCTGGCGGGACTGTGTCGATCTTGAACGGCGGCGGAGGTCCGGGAGCTTCCTCTTGGGACGGCGAAGAAGGCGCTGCCGCAGATGATGGCGGTGCTGCACTCGGCGGAGGTGCTTGTTCGCCCGGAGGCGCTTGGTTTGCGGGGGGAGCTTGGGGTTCATCCGGAGGGGCAGTGGGGAACGTCTGCGGAGGCTGGCTAGCAGAAGGCGCGTCGGGAATGTCCTGCTTCTGCTCGGGTTGGGGGTTGGACTGCTGCTGAGCGGTTCCGGTCCCTAAGGCCAGAAGAAACAGTATGATTGCGAGAACGGCAGCCGTCTGTAGCCTATAGACTGGTGCGAGCACTGGAGACCTTTCTTCGCGTAGACTAGCCATTAATTCGGATGCTGAATCGCCCCACTTGGTGCATCTAACGCTAGAGGAATAGACTAACAAAAAGAGCGAGAGAATACTTTCATGTCCAAAGCCCATACGTTTAGGGTTCTGATTGCTGTTCCGCTTCTGGTCGTGTTTTTGGGGCTCTGCCCGGCTAGCGCCCAGCAACCGGCGCAGTCTTCTGCCCAAAACCAGGACCAGAACCAGGACCAAGCGCAGGACCAGTCCATGGAGACGTTGAAAGTAAACGTGAACGTGGTCCAGCTTTTTTTCAATGTCAAGGACAAGAAGGGAGCGCTGATCCCCAACCTGACCAAGGATCAATTTCAGATTCTCGAGGATGGCAAGCCGCAGACCATCAAGTATTTTGCCGCGGAGTCCAATCTCCCGCTGACGCTGGGGATTCTGATTGATTCAAGCGGCAGCCAGGCGCGCGTGCTCGACATGGAAAAGCAAGTGGGCGGCGACTTTCTCAGCCAAATCCTTCGCGACAAGGATATGGCTTTTGTCATCAGCTTTGACGTGAGCGTGGACCTGCTGCAAGATTTCACCAGCTCCGTGCACTTGCTTAAGACAGCTCTCAATACAGCAAAGATCAATACCGCCGGCGGCGGAGGCATGGGCATTCCCGGCTTGGGCGGAGGAACCATCCCGACTGTGGGTACTCCTAAGGGCACCCTGCTTTACGACGCGGTTTACTTGGCCTCGCACGACGAATTGTCTCAGCAGGTTGGGCGCAAGGCGATGATTCTTCTTACCGATGGCGAAGACCAGGGCAGCCAGCTCAAGATCAAGGACGCCATTGAAGCCGCGCAGAAATCCGACAGCATCGTCTATGTGCTGCTTTGTGCGGATCGTGGGTTTTATGGCTTTGGCGGTTATTCCGGCGATAGCGAAATGAGAAAGCTTACGCAGGAAACCGGCGGCCGCGTCATCGAGGTCGGCAACAAGCTCGAGAAACTAAAGGAGGGATTCGACCAGATCGCGACCGAACTGCGGAGCCAGTACAATATCGGCTACACCTCGACCAATGCCAAGCTGGACGGCACCTTCCGCAAGGTCGAGATCCACACCAACAACAAGGACTACAAGATCCAGGCCCGGACCGGCTATTATGCGGTTCCCAAGCGGGATTAGGCCTGTTGTTCAGTGTGGGGCGAACACTCTTGTCCGCCGCTCTTCAAGTTGATCTCCCCCTAAAGACAGCAGTTTGGTCGCTCAAATCATTCGCTCAGAAGCGGCAAGCAGGAAATGGAAAGCGGCGGACAAAAGTGTCCGCCCCACACTAGTCAATTGCTTTCAAGGTCGATCAAACACGAGGGCGACTTGGCCGATCTTTCACTCGGATCACGAACTTCAATCCGGACCAGATTTCATCCACCGCGCAGACTTTCACGTCCACCAAACCTTGGTCCAACCCGATCTTCCGAATCTTATTTTCGTCGAGATCCGTCGCCACGCCAGAAGTCTTTTTCGGCCAACTTACCCACAACATTCCGGCGGGCGCAAGCCGCCTGGAAACATCAGCGAATTGCTTCTTCAACTCGGTCTGAGTCTTCACGAAGATCATGGCAAAGTCGAGCGGCCCGCGCCCATCCTTAACGATGTGACAGCTCTTGAGGGCTTTGTTCAGTTCGGCATTCACACTCGCCGGCAGACCGATGAAGGCAATGCGAAAGTTTTCTTTAATGCCGAGTTTCTGGGGAAGAGGAGTTCCGGAATATCCCGCCATGAGTTGCCTATTGGGAAGGAGCGTAATAGCCGTGGCGGCTGCGTATGCGCAAGCCCTTCTGATTCTGGGCCAGGATTTCGATGGTGCGGTAGCGGCCGTCGGTTCTGAAGTCGGCGGGTTTGTAGGAGATCGCATACTGGCTGCGCAGCTCCTCCTGAATGGCCGCGAATGCGTTGGCTACCTCGGTGATCTGGAAAGGAACGTAGGCACGCCCACCGGTGGCTTCGGCGATGCGTTCCAGAACCTTGTCTCCGTGGTGGCTGGAGCCGGTCAAATTAGTGCTGATGGTGTAGACAATCACCTCGGCGCGTTGCGCCATCTCGATGGCTTCTTCGCGGGTCACATGGCTCTGGTTATCTTCACCGTCGGTCAGCAGAATGATGGCGCGGCGTACTGGCCCGGTTTGCTGGGCTTTCATCAGTTTGTCGCGGCAGGCAAAGTACAGCGCATCGTATAGCGCTGTACCTCCTCCGGGGCGCAGAGCGCGCACTCCAATCGAGAGCGCTTCGGTGTCGTCGGTGAAGTCCTGCGTGACCTCAGGAGTCACATCGAAACCGACCACAAAAGCCTTGTCGTATTTCCGGCGGACGGTCTGGTTAAGAAATTCGACGGCTGCTTCCTGCTCAAACTTGAAGCGATCGCGAACGGAGTTGCTGGCGTCGATCAGCAGTCCCACCTGCAGCGGGAGGTTGGCCTCGCTGTGAAAGCTGCGGATTTCCTCCGCCGGCTTGCTGTCATCGATGACCTTGAAATCATCTTTCTTCAGGTCCCTCACGTAGCGTCCGTGCTTGTCAGTAACCGTGAAGACAACGTTGACCTCGTTGACCGTTTTGCGAATGGTGGTGATTGATTCGTCTTGCGGCGAAGGCGGAGGCGGAGAAGTAGCTGACGGGGCGGTACCAGCGCTGGTCTGCTGATCCCGTTGCACATCGCCCACTGTTGACCCAGCACGCGCCGCCGCATCGGATTGGACCGGGTCTGCCGTGGCCTGAGCCGGCGCAGCGGATTCCTGCGGCGCAGGAGGAGTCTGAGGCTGAGCAGCGGGCGCGGGTTTCCGTGGTTGAGTATCTTGCTGTGATGCGGAAGGCGCGGAGGGCAGTTCACCCTGCCCCGAATTCTGCGCCAAAGCCATGGGCAGAAGCAGAGCGAAGCCTAAAAAGAGAATAGCGCTGCGGAGTTTCATTACTTCGCTTCATTATAGCTGGAGCCGGGCTCAGTCGTATTTGTCTTCTTCGCAGGAAACAACCTTGCAAACACGACAATGGAAATCAGGAACACTCCGAAATTCAACACGCTTCCCTCGGGGCCAACCGCTCCGCCGGTCAGCCAACGTGGCCCGTGGAAGCTGGAATTGAGCAAATGGCCCGTAGCCCGAATGCCGCTGTCGGGGACGGAATAAATGAAGTCCTCGGCATAGTCGACGGCCCCGTGCAATCCGATGGCAAACCACAGCGTGCCCGTACGCCACAGAGTGAAACAGGCAAACAGCCCAAACAACATAACAAATAGAGCGCCTACCCAGCCTTCGTTAGGGTTACCCAGATGAGTGACTCCGAAGATCGCGGAAAGGATGAAAGCTGCTGGCCAAAAACCGATGCCTTCGGTCAGAGTGAATTGCGCATAGCCGCGGAACAGGGACTCCTCAAATGCTCCCACCAACACATCGCCCACCGCCCACAAGGCAGCATACTTGATGAGCGCAAGGCCTGAAACCGCAAGCGTACCGAAAGAGAATCCGTGAAGCAGCGACATTGCCAGCATGGCGAGGCTTTCAGCCGCCAAACCCCAAATCACGCCTTGCCAGAAGAGCGTTCCGACGGCGCGCTGGAGTGGAAATCCAAACGCTCCTATCGGCCGGTGTTCGATTCTGGCCATGATGAAGGTGGCGAGAAATACTGCTGCCAGCCCGGCGCTCTCGAAGAGCAAATTGTATGAGGCGGTGATCGCTCCGCGCTGATTTTCCTGGGAGATGCGATGGAGAGCCGGTTCCAGGCGGATCATTTCCTGGATCGCTGCCTGAGACAATCCAAGCAGCAGGAGAAACAACAGTAAGCGCCATCCGGCGCGGATGCCCTTCGGGCCGAGAAAGACCTTTCGCAGGCGCGAGCCGGACGGGGTCAACGAAGACATTGGCTGTGGCTTGGGTAAGGAACTCATTCCCATTGCTTCAGTTTCTCATGCTATGAGGTTGGCGAAGACGGCTCCAGCCCCCGAAGCGCCGGCACAGGTCGTTCTGCGTCATCTGCTTTCTTGGCGGGATACAGCCAGGCGAAAACCACAAAGGCGATCAGGAAGACGACAAAATCCAGCGCGCTACCCTCAGGGCCGATGGTTCCACCCGTGAGCCACCGCGGTCCGTGGAAACTGGAGTTGAGCAGGTGTCCAGTTGCTTTCATTCCGCTGTCCGGAACGGAGAAAATGAACGTCTCCGCATAATCTCCCGCCGCATGGAACCCAATGGCGAACCACAAACTGCCGGTACGCCGTAGGGTAAAGCAGGCGAAGAGACCGAAGACGAGGACTGAAAGCGCGCCTACCCAGCCTTCTCCCGGGTTTGGCAGGTGAAGGGCGCCGAAAGCCGCGGAGAGGATGAAGGCCGCAGGCCAGAAACCGATTCCCTTCCCCAAGGTGAATTGTGCATATCCTCGAAACATGAATTCCTCGAAGATTCCGACCAATACAAAAACACAGGCCCATGCCATCGTGTACTTCAAGAGGGTGAAACTGGAAAGCGCAAGTGAACCAAACGAGAATCCGTGCAGAGCAAACATTGCTAACATCTCTGCACTTTCCATAGCAAGGCCCCAAACGACGCCCTGCCAGAAAAGCTTGCCGAATGCACCCTGGAGCGGAAGCCCATACGACCAGAAAGAACGCTTTTCGATTTTCGCCATCACCAACGTCACCAGAAACAACCCCACGATCACAGAGGGTTCAAAAACAAACTCGAAGGTGGGAGTCAAGGTACCGTTCTGCGCCTGCTGCAGAATCCGGTGAAGAGTCAGTATCTCCTTCAGGCCCAGCCGAATCGCGGACAAACACACCACCAGCAGCAGGACGAAGATCAGGAATCTCCAGCCTGCACGGAGGCCATCCTGCGTGAAGAAGACTTTCCGGATGGGAGAAGAAGCAGAAGGAGAAGGAGGCATAACAGAAGGCATTTGTTGAGGTGTAGGAAAAGAATCCGTGTCCATTGGCATTATCCCGTTCACTCTCTCATACGGCGTGCAATGCTGGTTTGTTCCGTGGATTCGCTTGAGCGCGAGGGTTCTCGGGAAGCCTGTGGAATCTCGATGCCCTCGAGAAACTGTCTTAACTCTTCGGGCAGCGGCCGGGAAAAGGCCAGCATCGCCCCGCTCCGCGGATGCTGGAGCTGCAAAGCAGCTGCGTGCAGGAAATTTCGCGGCAGCGAAATGCCGGCGGCTTCATTCTTCGCCCGGATTTCGCGGGGCGCGCCGTAAAGTGTGTCGCCCACGACTGGGTGCCCCAACGAAGCCAGGTGCACGCGGATCTGGTGGGTTCGCCCGGTGTCAATCTGTACTTCCAGCAAGCTGAACTTGCCGTATTTCGACGCAATGCGCCGCTGCGCCGAGTAGTGCGTAATTGCTTCACGCCCACCCAGACGCCGCGTCGTCATCCGCGTGCGCCGAACCCGGTCGCGGCTAATGGTGCTGCTGATCGTGCCTTGATTCTGTTTCACCCACCCGTGCACTAGCGCAATATAGGTTTTTTGGACCAGCCGCCGGGAAAACTGGTCGGCCAGACGCCGGTGGGATTCGTCATTTTTCGCCACCACGATCAACCCGCTGGTAGCCTTGTCCAGGCGGTGCACGATCCCAGGCCGCACTTCGCCGCCAACCCCCGAGAGCCGGCCAAACCGGTGCAGCAACGCATTCACCAGCGTGCCACGATTGCGCGCGTCCTCGGTGGCGCCCGCTCCAGCATGCACCATCATTCCCGCGGGCTTGTTCACCACCGCGAGGTCATCGTCCTCATAAACGATGTCCAGCGGAATCTCTTCCGGAATCGCGCGCAGGGGCGCCGACTTTGTCGCTGCAAGCACCGTAATGCGTTCACCACCTCGTAAACGCTGGGAAGCTTTCGCTGCTGCCTCGTTGACTAGTACCTTCTGTTGCTCGATCAATTGCTGAACCCGCGCGCGGCTCGTCTCAGCCAGCCGTCCGGCCAGAAATTGATCCAACCGTTTTCCGGCGTCTTCCGCGGTCACGGAGATTACGATTGGAAACTTTTCAGACATGCAGCAGATCAGTCAGATGCTGACGGAAGGATACATCACAGGGGCCTCCGAGACGCGGCAAGACTGCGTTTTCAGCGGCGGGCTCCTGCCGTTCAGTTCAGCAGTGGAATTTCTACCGCGCAGCTTGCGCAGGAACTGTTCTTGGACCGGGCCGCAGCCACCAGATCAGCCCGGCCATGACGACCAGCCCGATGGAGATCAATTGCGTGCCGGTCATGATTCCGCCAAAGACGGATCCGCGGCCTGGATCATCGCGCAGAAATTCGAGGAAGAAGCGGGCCACGCCATAGAGGAAGAGATACGTTCCAAATACCTGCCCATCGAATTTCTTTCGCTTCAGCATCCACATCAGTATAAAGAAATTGGCCAGTTCAACTGCGGATTCGAAAAGCTGAGTGGGCTCGAGCGCAACCCCCAGCGGTGTGCCCACCCACGCTTGGGCAATGGGATTGGTGAAGGTTACGCCCCAAAAATGGCTGGTCGGTTTGCCGTAGCAGCAACCCGCAGCAAAGCAGCCGACTCTTCCCAACGCATGCCCCAACGCCAGTCCCGGAGCGAAAGCATCACAGGTAGCCAGCGCGGGCATACGATGTCTGCGGATATACCAGGCCGCCGCCACAAATGCGCCAATCAATCCCCCGGAGAAAACACCGCCCGCCTGAAGAGTGCCAAAACTGAAAATCTCTCCGGGATGAGCCGTGTAATAGCTCCAGTCGTTGACGATATAGAGAATCTTGGCGCCAAGAATTCCGCACAACACGACAATAATGCCGAGATTCCAAGCGTGCTCCGGATTGATGCCTTGCTTTTCCGAGTTGCGCACGCTGATCCACAATCCGATCAGCACTCCCAGTGAAACCAGGAGACCGTAGGTGGGGAGGCTGAAGTTGCCAATATGAAAGAGTCGAGGGAACACGGTTAATTAGATGCAAACTGTCCAGAAATTGCTGGTTAGAAGTTTAGCAGAAAGACAGCGGGTCGTTGGTCCTTGGTCGTTAGCCGTCGGGCAACAACGCGAATGACCGACGACGAACGGCTGACCACAAAAATAAAGCCGACCCGCTCATGCCGTGTGGTAGGCCGAGAATGAACCGTCGTTCGACGTGTGGGAACCCGCCGAGACCCTTTAGGCGTCTCCGCATGGCGGAGCATGGCACACCGGATCTTAAGTCGAGTCGGGCCCCCGTTCATTCAGGTGTTGGTTCAAAAATCGGTTACCACCATCACCAACTGTGCAGGCCGGCTTTCAAGATTGGATGCTAGGGAAAACTGCGCGGTTTCGCAAGGGGGGAGAAGCAAATAGTTGGCACTCGGTTTGCCAGCAACTTCCGTAATGGGATGAAAGGGGGGAGACTCCAGGGAACACACAAGAAATGCCCGGGGCGGCTGCCCAGCCGCCCAGCCGGCACAAAATACAAATCACAGCGGTCGCCGGCTATCCTGCCCGGCGCTGGTCGTCCAGTACTTCATCTAACGCATCGGAAAGATGATGCGCGCGCTTGAGATACTCACCGGCTCCGCTGTCCTGGCTTCGCCTCAGCAGATGATATTCATCGGCAATATTGAGCGCAGCCAGCACCGCCAACCGCACGGTATCCACGGTGTGAGTCTGCTCTGCTACGGCGCGCATCTTGGCATCCACGTACTCGGCCAGCTTGAGGATGTACTCAGGATCGGAGCCGCGCAGATTGTAAGCCTGGTCGAAAATTTCCACCCGCACGCTGGTATTGCCGGCATCCTTCACCGGAGATTGTTTCGTGGTGGTCGCCACGCTTTATTCTGCTCCTTTCCGCTGCTCGACAGAAGCCAAATGGCTGCTCCACTCATACCGACAAGAAAGGGAGATCGCTCAGCTTGCCGCTTGCTCCTCAAGTGTGTCAATCTGCTGCAGCATCTTTTCCACCCGGCTGCGGATCTCTTCCCGCTCCCGGCGCAGTTGCACCATTTCACGGCGGAGACCTTCGATTTCCTCCTCCCGCTCCTCCAACTGCTCGCGTAGCCGCGTCACATCGCGCTCCGACGCTGCCCGCGCCTCCCGCGCTGCCTTGTACAGTTCGATCGTCCGATAAACCTTCTGTTCCAAGGCCTGAAAATCGTCGGCCGGAACCTGGGTGGATACCTCTTCAGCCATCCTCACTGACATGATTGCACTTCTTCCCTGAGAAATTCGAGCTTCGTTGCAGTATACCCCATAAGGCTGTGGAGATAGGAGAGTGAAGTCGGGAGGGCGTCCTCGTCGGTCCGTGAGAGCGCGCCCGGGCCATGCTATTAACGCCTAAGACGCTCGCAGCGTGCCGCCCAGCGCCTCCAATGCCTTGATGATCTGCGCTGACCACTGCGCCACCTCATCCTCGCGCAGCGTTCGCTCTCGCGATTGAAGCGTCGCCCGCAGCAATATTGAATACTTGCCTGCAGGAATGGAACCGCCGCGAAAGATCTCCACCGGTATGAAGCTTCGTAAGTTGGTCAGACGCAAGGCAGCGACCGCCTGCTGAATCTTCTCGAAGATGACTGAGTCGACAAAGATGAACGAGAAGTCGCGCTCCACCGCTGGATATCGGGGTAACGGTTCGTAGCGGGGCTCGCGCAGAGCATGCTTATAAAACAAATCCAGATAAAGTTCTGCGATGAAGACATCTTCCCGCAACTTGCGCTTGGCGGCGGTTTCCGGATGAATCTGCCCGAATTGTGCGACGATCTCGCCGTCCATCACCGCCTGCGCGGAGCGTCCGGGATGGTAATAATCCGCAGCATCCGGCTTGAACTGCAAGTTGCTGTGCTGACAAGACTGGAGCAGAATCTCCACGTCGCCCTTAAGATCGAAAAATGAAAACGGCCGCGCTGCCTGATGGACGCTCGGGCTCACCGCACTGCCGGTTGCGCCCAAACAGATGCGCTTCGCTTCCACCGCTTTCTCGCCCGCCGCCTCGAACACGCTTGCCGATTCAAACAGCCGCACGTTGTTGCTTCCCCGGTTCAGGTTATAGGCAAGCATGTTGAGCATGCCGGGCACCATCGAGGTACGCATCACCGAAGCTTCCTCGCTCAGCGGATTGGCCACTTCAATCACGGGAACATTGGAGAATTGTTCCGCGTCTTCGTGCGAAATGAAAGTCAACGAAACCGCTTCGTTGTAACCCAGCGCCAGCAGTGAAGCTCGCAGCTTCTCATCTTTCTTTGCGTCTGGTACTTCAATCACCGAGCCAGCAAACGCGGGCAATGTGTTGGCGAATTTGTCGTATCCGTGCAGCCGGGCGATCTCTTCGATCAGATCAATCTCGCGCTCCACATCGAGGCGCCAGCTCGGAATCCGCACCGTGAACTCCGGTTCCTCGCCCGGTTCCGGCATCAGCTCGAAGCCCAGCCGCTTGAGGATGCGCAGGACTTCGGTCGTCTCCAGTGGCTCGCCGAGGATACGATGCACCTCAGAAATCCGCAGCATTACCGGAGCCTGATCGATTTGCCGTGCGATCACATCGATGGGACCGCCCATCAGCTCGCCACCCCCAGACTGCAGAATCAGCTCAGCCACACGGTCAGCGGAAAGGATCGTGGACTCAAAATCGGCGCCGCGTTCGAAACGGTGCGAGGCGTCGGTATGCAGCCCGTGGCGTCGCGACATCTTGCGCACCATCACCGGATCCCACCACGCTGATTCGATCAGGATGTTGCGGGTTTTCTCCGTAATCATCGTGTCGAAGCCGCCCATGGTGCCGGCCAGCCCGACTGGCTTTCTCGCGTCAGCCACAACCAGGTCTTCGGAGGTCAGCTTGCGCTCAATGCCATCGAGCGTCTTGAGAGTCTCGCCGTCGCGCGCCCGGCGGACAATGATCTTGCCGCCTTCAAGCAGATCGAGATCGAATACGTGCGTGGGTTTTCCCATCTCCCACAAGGTATAGTTGGTGGCGTCCACGGCGTTGTTGATGGGCCGCTGGTCGAGAAGCGCAAGCCGTTGCACGATTTTGGTCGGTGATGGTTTGACTTTCACGCCGCGTAAGACTCGTGCGGTGAAGCGCGCACAGCCTTCCGGGTCTTTGATCTCGATGGGGAAATTCGGGCTTGATGGAGGCCGGGCGTCCCCGCCCGGCTGGACTGGCAGCTTGGGCTGGATCGACTTAAGCGGCACGTCGTAAATAGCCGAGACTTCTCGCGCTACACCGTAATGATTCATGGCGTCGGGACGATTCGTACCGATCTCCATTTCGAAGACGGTGTTCTCGCTCTCGCCGCTTATTCCTTCGACACCCATACCAACCGAAGTCAGATCTTCGGCGAGTTGGCGGTCGTCGACTAGGAGGTCAACGAAGTCACGAAGCCAGTGGGGAGAAAGTTTCATCGTTCAGCCATTGACGATTGGCTCTTGGCCCTTAGCTCTCTCGGCAACACGCACCGTGTTGCTGCAAACATTCTGCTCACAACAGCTAAAGGCTAACGGCCAATAGCTGCTCTTATGCAAACTGCCGCAAAAACCTGACATCATTCTGAAAGAACAACTGCAGGTCATCCACGCCGTACTTCAGCAAGGCAATGCGATCCGGTCCCATGCCAAATGCGAATCCGGAAACTTTTCTTGGGTCGTAGCCGTTGTCCTTCACGAACTCGAAGACGTTGGGATCGACCATGCCGCAACCGAGAATCTCAATCCACCCGGTCTGCTTGCACGGGCGGCAGGGATCTGTGCCGCGCTTTCCGCTCCCGCCGCAGATGAAGCAACTCACCAGCATCTCGGCACTGGGCTCGGTGAACGGGAAAAACGATGGCCGGAAGCTGGTCTTCACACTCGATCCGAAGAACGCTTTCATGGCGTGATCGAGCGTGCCCTTGAGGTCACTAAATGTAATGTTCGTATCCACCGCCAGCCCTTCAATCTGATGAAACATAGGCGAGTGGCTGGCGTCCGGGGGATCGTTGCGATGCACTTTGCCCGGGATCACGATGCGAAGCGGCGGCTTCATCTTCTCCATGGTGCGAATCTGCACCGGCGAAGTATGCGTGCGCAGCAACAGCCGTTCCCGCAGCGGCTTCGATTCCTGATTGGCGATGAACAGCGTGTCCTGCATGTCACGCGCCGGATGGTTCGGCGGAAAATTCAGCGACTCAAAGTTGTAGTAGTCGGTCTCGATCACCGGTCCTTCCTCAACCGAGTAGCCGAGGTTGCGGAAGACCACGAGAATTTCGTTCATGGTCTTGACGATGGGGTGCTCGGCGCCGATGGGGCGCGGAATGCCGGGGAGAGTGATGTCGATGGGGAATTTAACCGCTTGTGCCCACTTCGCAAATTCCTTCGCCGGAACGTCAATGCCAGGATGCTCCTTCTCAACGACCGCGGCGCTGAGCCAATCTTTGGCGCCGTCGACCTTTTGTTCCACTTGCTCTTTGAGCATGTTGACGCACTGGCCTACATCGCGCTTCGCATCCTTTGGCGCGCGCTTAAGCCAAAGCTCGTTTAGCTGGGTGAGCACGCCGCTTTTCCGGGCAACCCAACGGTCCCGGAAGACCTTCCAGTCAGACTCATTCGCCAGTGCCGCTGATTCCTTGCCGAGAGCGGTAATCAATTCGGCGGCTGCTCTGTCCAGCGCCGCCGGCGAGTAGTCCGTCAATTTGGGAACAGTGTAGGGCAACTGGACGTTCATCCTTTGAACTTGTCATCCCGAGCAAAGCGAGGGATCTGCAGTTTGTCCGCTGCGAGCCAACTGCAGATTCCTCGCACGCCCTCGCCGCGCTTTGCGCGGCTCCGAGCGGCTCGGAATGACAATAATAAACAATGGTTTCGGCGCGGCTGAAGCCGCGCCCCTTCAAACCAACGCATTCAGCGCACAGCCGTACGCTGAGTGCCGAGTGCTGAATGCTAAGTGCTAAGTGCTAAAGGCTGGTTTTACGCTGCCCCGCCGATGGCGCCCTTCGCCTGTTCGGCGAGGCTCTTAAAGGCGCCGGGGTCATGCACCGCCAGATCGGCAAGAATTTTGCGATCCAGTTCCACTCCGGCGGTTTTCAATCCGTGGATGAACTGGTTGTAGCTCATGCCGTTCAGCTTGGCGGCGGCGCCAATGCGCACAATCCACAGTGAGCGAAACTGCCGCTTGCGCTGCTTGCGGCCGGAGTAGGCAAACTTCAATCCGCGCTCGACCGCCTCCTTGGCGGAGCGGTACAGCTTGGATTTAGTCAGGAAATAACCGCTGGCGCGATCCAGTATCTTTTTGCGCTTGGCGTGGCGTTTGGTCCCGCGTTTTACACGAGGCATGTTCTGCTCCTTTTTGCGTTCTAGTTTATGGCGGCTGGAGGTAGGAGACTGTAGCAGTCTTTATGACCTCTTCACACGCCCGCCAGCCATTAGCCGCTGGCTCCCAGCGGCTAGCTACTAGCCGCTGGCTTCTACTTTCTAATACGGAATCATTCTCTTGACTTTGGGTGTATCCGCGTCGCTCACCAACACAGACTGGCCAAGCTTCTTCTTGCGCTTGTGGCTCTTCGAGGTCAGGATGTGGCGCAGGTGCGAATGCCCACGCTTCACTTTCCCGGTAGCAGTTTTCTTGAAGCGCTTGGCGGCGCCTTTGTGTGTTTTTAATTTCGGCATAAAAACCTCAGCATTTAGCATTTAGCACTTAGCCGTTATCACTCCATACCAGCGAAGCTAAGTGCCAAATGCTAATCGCTGTTACTTAAGCCTGATTCGCACGCGGCAGCGGCTGCGATTTCGGCGGAGGAGTGTGCGGCTTTTGAGTGCCCTCTTTCTTCGGCGCCAGAATGGCGTGCAGCGTGTTGCCTTCCTGACGCGGCCGGAACTCCACAATGCTCTTTTCTTCCACGTCTTTAATCAGACGCTCCAAAATCTGGCGCCCCAGGCCGGTGCGCGTCATCTCCCGTCCACGGAAAAAGATGGTCGCCTTGACCTTGTCGCCATCGTCCAGGAAGCGCAGCACGTGGTTCTTCTTGGTTTCGTAATCGTGATCGTCCACGTTAATGCGGAACTTCACTTCCTTGACTGTGATCGTCTTCTGGTGCTTTTTCGCCTCGCGTTCTTTCTTCTCCTGCTGGTACAGATATTTCCCGTAATCCATGATGCGGCACACGGGAGGTTGCGCGGTGGGCGAAATCTCAACCAGGTCCAGATTCTTCTCGCGGGCCATCTTCAGCGCTTCGTAGGGCGACAGAATTCCAATCTGCTGCCCTTCATCACCAATCACGCGGATTTCCCGCGCCCGAATGCGCTCGTTCGTGCGGATAAAACGTTTGTCGATAGAATCCTCCGTCTACTTTCAGGGGCGAAAGAAGATGAAGGATTATAACATGGGGTGTGTGCACTCAGGGCGGGTCCGTCATGTCACCCTGAGGGCACCCACCAGTGCGCCAGATTCCATTCCCTCCACATGGGCTTCGACCCAGCGATTCGCTGCGTGGCTTCCTGCCAGTTGCAGCTTCAGATAGTTATCGGTCAGCGCGCCGGTAAAAATCTTGCCGCCAGGAACCGCAGATCCATCGGCTTCGCTCGGGATGACATGAGCGCCCGCAATCACATGGCTGGGGGAACTTAGAGTAATACACTCGATGGTCTTTCCGACGAAGGATCGCATGAAGGCCAGCTTCTTCTCCGCCGCCAAGTCGCGCAGAATGCGGTTGCGTTCCCGGGCAACCTGCACCGGGACTTGATTTCGCATGGTTGCCGATGGAGTTCCAGGGCGCGAGGAGTACGTGAACACATGCAGATAGGTGAAGGGCAGGTCTTCAATCATGCGCTGCGTCTCTGCAAAGTCGGCGTCGGTCTCGCCGGGGAAACCGACCATCACATCGGCGCCGATCGCAGCGGTGGGCATTGCGGCGCGAATCTTCTCGATCTTCTCCCTGTAGTGCCAGGGTCGATATTTCCGGTGCATTTTTCGCAGCACGCGATCGCTCCCCGATTGCATGGGCGCGTGGGCATGCTTGGCAATGCGTGGAGACTCGGCTACCATGCGAATCAGATCATCGCTCCAGTCCATGGGTTCGACCGAACTGATGCGCAGTTTCTCCAGCGCCGTGTCATCAAGAATGGCGCGGATAAGATCTTGGAATCGCGGCCGTTGGTCGTTGGTTGTTGGTCGTCCGGAAGGGCACGACTTCAGTCGTGCCGAGGAGGCCTCAATAGGAGACCCGGCTTCCGCCGCTGGAGTTACTAATGGCCGGGACGACAAGTCGCGGCCCCATCTCCCCAAATTGATGCCCGAAATCACGACTTCCCGATAGCCCGCAGCCACCAGCGCATTCACTTCGGCGAGAATCCGAGCCAATGGCAAGGACCGGCTCCGCCCGCGCACGGACGGGATCACGCAAAACGAGCACCGGTTATCGCATCCGTCTTGCACTTTGAGGTTGGGACGAGTCCGCTCATTGGCAGCGTCAAACACTGGAGCAGCAAGCAGTTCGGTATGCGCGAAGATGTCGGAGACGAAGATGGGTGGTTCGTCGTTGGTCGTTAGTCGTTGGCCATGGGAAAATAAGCTCATGAGAGGAACAAAGCTCTTTGCGCGCTCCCCGGCAACCCGGGAATTTTCGAAGCGCGCTCCCAGCGCGGGAAGGGCAAGTTCCGCTAACTGATGTTTGTGAGAATTCCCGACGACTCGGCTCACCCCGGGCATCGACGCAATCTCTTCGGGCGCGCGCTGCGCGTAGCAGCCGGTGACCACGATTTCGCAGCCGGGATTTTCGCGCCGGATGCGGCGGATGGCGGCGCGGGCGTCCTGATCGGCCGCCGCAGTCACCGTGCAGGTGTTCAGCACGACGATTTGCGCGCGGGCAGGGGCCTCCGCGCGCTCCAGTCCACGCTCGCGGAACTGGCGCTCGATCGCGGCTCCGTCGGCCTGCGTGGCCCGGCAGCCGAAATTCTCCACATAGAAACTTGCCACGGTTCTATAGTAACCCGACTTGAGCCCAATTGACCGAACCGCGAGGACGCCCGCCCGGAGGTTGACGGAACAGGGCGGAAACCAACAACTCCGCGCGGCCGCTCCCAACTCCTGGCGAGTTCCGCGGAAAATAGCAGAAATTTAATATTCCGACCAGGCGGTCTCGTTCTATACTCTGCACAAGGCTTAGTGCTTGCGGTAATCAGCACTGCTGTGGTGGGGATGATCCGGCTGCGACAATTTTCGCGAGGTGTTTCTTATGAAGCGGCGAATCCTGCTGGTGGATGACGATGTTGCGGTCCTGCTGACTTTGAAGACGGTTCTGGAAGTGAACCACTTCGAGGTGGACACGGCCGGGTCGATCGCTGAGGCGCTGGAGAAACTAGCCTCGAGTGTCTATCAGATGGTGATCACCGATGCGCGCATGGAGAACGAAAATGCCGGATTCGAGGTCATCCGCGCCGCACGCCGTCAACCGTACAACCCTGCCACGGCTCTGCTTACCGCCTACCCACCTTCGGACGGCGACTGGAAGCAGGCGGGAGCGCAGTCCCTACTGGTGAAGCCTGTGGGTACGCAGGATCTGTTGCGGCAAATCGAGGCTTTGCTGGTGCGACATGAAGACGTGAAGCAGATGCCTCGCCAGACACGCGGGCCTCTAGCTACACACTTCGCCGCGATCAGCCGGGAGGCTCGGAGGAAGGTGAGTTAGCCCGCACCGACTTAGCGCCACTGCTGGCAATACTCGCTCAACTGAGCGACGCCAGGGCAGTCGGTTTCAAATCAAGCCGTCGCCGCCCCGCGCCGTTGCTGGAAGCACTCGCGGCAGAAAACCGGACGCCCCTGCGTCGGTCGGAACGGTACCGTGGTTTCCTTGCCGCATTGGGAACACACCGCCTTGGTTTCGGTCCTTGAGAACTCTTGCCTCGCAGGTGTGGCCCCCAGAGTCGCGACTCGCTTCGACTTACAGGCCCTGCACCGTTTGGGCTCGTTCTGGAACCGCTTGTCGCGGAAAAACAACTGCTCTCCGGCTGTGAAAACGAACTCAGTCCCGCAGTCAATGCACTTCAACATCTTGTCCTGGAATTCCATTGAGGATGCTCCCTTCGGCTCGGTCCCTGCCCTTTGACCGCAGGCAAACCTCGCCCGGGCACACGAAGGCGCAGGATTCTTGCTTCATCCCCCTCAATGAACAGCTTGGAAACTACCCTGGACTCGGCCCGCCACGCTCCGGGGGGAGCATGGATACTGCTCGTGCATGAAGCGTCACAGCAATGAATTCGTTCGCATTCCTGGAAAACGCCATGAATTAAGAAGGGGCCGCTACCTGGGTGTAGCGGCCCTTATTATTGGCTAGTCCTGCTCTTTCCGCGTTTTTTTTCGGGCACGTTTGCGCGCCAATGCTTCTTTCACGCGCTTCTTCTCGCCCGGTTTCAGATAGAAGGAGTGTCGCTTGACCTCCTTGATGATGTCTTCCTGTTGCACCTTGCGCTTGAACCGGCGCAGTGCATTTTCGAGGGATTCTCCCTCTTGCAGTCTAACCTCGGCCAACGGGCTCACACCCCCAAACTCGTCCTATTTGGACTGCATAGTTATTGCAAGGTTCTGACCGCAAGTCAAGAGATATGTACAAATCTTTGAGCAGACAAAATGGGGTGCTGCCCTGACCGCGTAAGAGTGTGCTCAAAAAATCGCCTTCAACGCCAGTTGCACCTGCCTCGGCGGATAGGAATTGGTCATCCGCAGGAAGCTGGTGGGGATCTGGTAATAACCTGGGAAGTAGTTGATTCCTAGCTTGTTACTCTCTTTGACGAAGTATGCCGTGTTGGTCTGCAAGCCATCTTCAGTCACCTGCACCATCTTATTGTCCCGGTTCAAGAGATTGAAGGATTCGATCATCAGATCCAGCTTTAGCCGCTCGTGCACGAAAAGACGCCTGCTCAACCGCATGTCCGTGCTCGCGTAGTCGGGCCCGAGAAAGGAGTTTCGGCTGACTCCGGGAAGCCGGTCATTGGAGCTGTTGCCGTCCTGATTGGGATCGCCGGCGACCGTAGCATTCACCGGCCGGCCGCTGCCCACCGTGACCACCCCCGCCAGCTTCCAGTCATTGAATATTTTGCCCAGCAATGGCTGCTCGCGATCAAAAGGTCTGGGCTCGGCGATCCAGGAAAACACGAGGCGATGGCGCTGATCGGTAACGCTCGAACCACGTTCCGCGTTGGCGGCATAGGTGTTCTGCACGATTGCCGGGCGTCCTGCGACTAAGGCATCCTGCCCGTCGTCGATGGCGTGCGCGAAGGTGTAGGCGAGCCGGAAATACAGACCACTGGTCATCTGGCGCCGCACTGACAGCGTCGCTCCGTTGTACACGCTGGATGCCGCGCTCTCGAAAACATCGATGGCGCCAAGCTGGGGAATCGGACGCGCCAGCGGATTGATGCACGGTGGCCAGGGGCAAGTGAACGACGGCGTCATCTGCCAGGTGGAGAAGGAAGCCACGTCGTAATACGTGCCGAGAAAGTTCACGCCGGAACTGTCGTACACCGGGTAAGCCACATTGACTGGCGGCGGCAGGTTCACGTCGCGTGCCCGGATCAGGTCTTCTCCATGTACATACATGTACGAGACGCCTACCGCCAGGCGGTGGGCCACTTCCCGTTCCATGCTTAAACTGGCCTGCTCCACTCTTGGAGTCTTGAAATTCGGCGAGAACGCGGAAATACCCGCTTGCGAGTACTGCTGGAGGTCTGCCGGCAGTGTGCAAGATGTCGCGCTGACCGGACAATTCACCAGCGGGTTTGGATATTGCGGAAAGACTTGATGATCGTAGTAGTTGGAATTATTCAGAAAAAGATTGGTTGAGGAGAACCCGTTGTCCGTGGCCAGGGTCGAGGTGTAAATTTGTGGAATCCGCGTATAGAACAACCCGTAGCCGCCTCGCACCACCAGCGGCCGCTCACCTCCAGTCGAATATGCCAAGCCTACCCGCGGTGCAAAGTTGTAGGGATTAAAGGGAACCTTGCCAGAATCCGGCCACAGCGAATTTGTCACCAATCCCTTTGTGGTGAATGCCTGCAAGTCGTAACGCGCGCCTAAACTCAGGGCGAAGTGGTCGGTGACGCGGATCGTGTCCTGCAAAAATGCGGCGTACTCGTTCGTATCGGGGTGCGAAACGGAGGTGCCAAAATTCTGTATGTAATACTTTGGCACGTCATGGGCGTACGCCCGCAACGGCGTGAGCAATAAACCGCCTTCCATTGGCTCGAAGGTAAACGGGTCTACCTTAACGGGATCGAAGATGTACTCTCCACCGGATAATGACGGAAAGAAGTTGTAGATCCAGGTCAGCAGGCCATCCCCGCCGAACTTCCAGGAATTGCGCCGGCCTTCCAGGCTGAATGTCTCGGCCAGGTGCAGGCGATGCTCGCGGGTTTGGCGGGGCAGGATGGAGGAGCGGCCGAAACCGTCGAAGATGCTGCTGATCTTGGTGAGAGGCTCGGATGTGTTGCTGCTGGATTGCTGCAGGTCGCGCGAGAACTGCGCCCGCAAATGGCTCATCAGCCGCCAGGAAAGAGCGCTGGTCAACGATACCGAACCAGTTTCGGTGGCCACTTGTTCCTCACCGTTGTCGCTCATGGCATAGGTGGTGAGGGGACTGGCAGGATCGAGGAACACATTGTTTTGCCCAGAGTAGCGCGAAGTATTGATGCGGGCCGAAAGCGTCTGGTGCGGCGTGAGCGACACGTCTAACTTGAAAAACCCGGCATTGCCGAGCATCTTTGCAGGAAACTGACCTGCCAGGTGGTCGAGGCGGCCGGCAGCGGCGAACACCAGTCCCTTGTCACTCGATTCGTAATCGCCATCGTGCAGCGGCTCCTGGCCTGGTTGCGGAACAACGGCCGAACTTCCATCGAGAAAACGCACGATGCTCGGAACATGAAAGGTATGCTGGTCGAATCCGCCGAAGAAGAACGCCTTGTTGCGATGAATGGGTCCTCCCAGCGTGAACCCGAATTGCTGCTGCTGATCATGCGGCTTGAAGCTCAGGAAGGGATGCGTGGCGCCAAAACCGCTGTCCCGAATGAAGTAAAACGTACTTCCGTGGAGCTGGTTCGACCCTGACTTGGTGACGACGTTGACTACCGCGCCTCCGGCCCGTCCCAACTCCACGCCGTAAGTATTGGACGAGACGCGGAACTCCTGCACCACTTCATTGGAGAACTGGTAGGGCGCGCGATAGCGTCCCCGGGCCTGGGCGAAGAAGGCATTGTTGTTGTCCGCGCCATCCACCAAATAGCTGGATTGAAATCCGCGGATTCCGCCAAAGGCCAGATCACCGTTGGAGCCGGAAGTCAGCCCGCGCGGGTCTTGCGTAACGCCAGGGGTCATCAGGGCAAGATCGGTGTAGCGGCGCCCGTCCAGCGGCAATTCTTCAATGGCGCGCTTATCGATCACAGACGATACTGCGGTCGGTTGCGTTTCCACCAGAGGCGGCTCGCCCGCAACCGTAACCGTTTCTTTCGCGCCAGCGACCTCCAGCTTGAACTCCATTTCAGCCGTGCCACCCACCTCTACATGCAGAGTGGGCGTGAGTTGCGGCGACATCCCCGCTGAGATTGCCCGCCCGGTGTAGTCTCCTGGCGGCAGCAATTCGAAGCTAAAGCGGCCCTCGGAATCGCTGGTATACGAGTAGCGAAGGCCAGTGGCTGCGTTCACGAAAACGATCGTGGCTCCTGCGATGCGGCTCCCGCTGGTATCGACAACAGTGCCGCGAATGGCCCCGGTGGACGCATCTTGGGCGAAGGCGGCAGCGAGCAAAAAGAAAACGAGAGCCAATACGCTACCCACCGTTCGCAAAGGACGCAGAGGATGAAGCGCTGGTAGTGTGGAAGAACACCGCGAATGAAGAAAAGCCCGAGGGTCGAACCGCCGATCCGCGTAGCGCAACATAGGACACCACCTGCGTAAGGACTGTTATGAAGGTGAGTCCGGCCTCGAACGGGAGATGTTCTCTGTATAACAATTGAGGTCTTGCGCAGTCTGTGAGGTCAACAGTTTTCTTTTGGGATTTTCCCGAGGTGGGAATGTAGAGAGCCAACCTTGAGCGAAGTCGAAGGGAGGCGCGCCCGCATACGTTGGTCGGAAGCCTTTGGCCCGAGGAATCCGTATTTCTGGCAAGCAACTGCAGATTCCTCGCTGCGCTCGGAATGACAATTTGGTCGGAGTGTCAGTCAGGGGCGGTTATACGCAAGAATCTGCCAGCTTTTGCTGCACCAGCTCTCCCACCCGACGCAGAACTTCATCCTCGGACAAGCTGGTGGAGTCGAGCATCAGCGCATCCGGGGCCGGTACCAACGGCGAGGTTGCCCGGGTTCTGTCGCGCTTGTCTCGTAGACGTAATTCTGCCGCGGTTAACTGGGCTTCGTTTCCACGCAGATTCTGTTGTTGCAATCGCCGCTGCTCGCGCACCACAGGGTCGGCGTCCAGAAAGATCTTCACATCCGCGTTCGGAAACACCTTGGTCCCGATGTCGCGGCCTTCCATGACTACGCCGCCGCCGGCTCCCATTTCCTGCTGGCGCGCGACCATCCACTCGCGAACCTTGGGATGAACCGAAACCCGCGACGCTCCCTCAGTGACGTCGGTTTCACGCACGCGCTGGGTTACATCCCGTCCATCCAACAGAACCCGGTTGCCGCTCACCGCGGGTTCGAGTTGAATGCGGGAGTTGCGCGCCAACTCTACCAGGGCATCTTCGTCGTCGAACGATTTGTCCCATTCAATAGCCTTGAGAGCCAAGGCGCGATACATGGCGCCGCTTTCCAGGTTGGCATAGCCGAGTTTGCGAGCCAGGCGCGAAGCCATGGTGCTCTTGCCCGCGCCGGCGGGACCGTCAATGGCAATGATCAGTTTGCGATCTGGGAAGCTGTTCATGTGAGCCCACAATTCTACACGGTGAGAAGGCAGTGTGCCGCTGCAGCGTGGGACATAAAGGAACGTACCTGATCGCCCCCACGCGCCTGCCATCTCGTGGCATCTCACGCTATGGACTGGGAGTCACTTTTCCGCGGCCAGGCTCAGCGCGGTGTCCAATGCGGATGAGCGCTGAACAGCCCTTGTGTAACGCAGATCTGGTAAGCCACGAGCAGGCCAAAAGCCACGCTAACCAAACCTGATGCCATCGCAAAGCGATGGCTGACGCGCTCGAAGCGGTTGCCGACAAATCGAAACGTGGACGCGATGCTCATGGTGATCAGCATCATGCCCGCGATCGTCCCTACGCCAAAGACAAGAAGATAAGCGATGGCCCACGTGGAATTTCGGATGCTGGCGAGAATCAGCAAGGCGACTGCCGCCGAGCCCGCAAGCCCATGAATGATGCCAACTGCTAGGGGCCGCAGCCATTGATAGAGGCCGATTTTGCCCAACTTTCGATCCAGCCGCGCGAGGGGTGTCTGCTGCGACGCATGGGAATGCGCCTCCGGCTCGTGCAGATGGGGATGAGTATGAACGAAGTCACCGTGACTATGGGGATGTGAGTGAACTAGAGATCCTCCATCATCAGCATGGGCGGGCGCAGAACGCAAAAAACCGGCCAGGTTCCATGCTCCAAGCACGATCAACATGAGGCCGACCGATAGCTCCATACTCAAACCGAGGCGAGTAGGGATCACCAGATTGAACAAGATGATGGCTGTGCCAACCGCAAAAATGGTGACGGTGTGCCCGAGTCCCCAGAGCGCACCGATCAGTGCCGCGCGCCGGGTGCTGCGCTGACGGCTGACGATGGTCGTGACCGCAATGACGTGATCCGGATCGGTGGCGTGGCGCATTCCGAGGAAAAATCCGATCACGATGATTGAGAACAAAGTGAACATGGGTTCAGAGGTGATGCGCCGAAAAACACTCGGCCCAGCCGGAAATAACGCCTGGACCGCGAATCTTGGCCGAGACCCGGCAAGACTATCACACAGACCGTGCATTTCGATGTGCGAATGCTCACGTGGGGATAGCGTGCCTCCGCTGTCCCTGCGTACGAACTTGGTTAGAGTTGCACCACGACCCGCTTTGCCATTCTCACAATCGGCAGCGACTCGCCGTTTCCAAGCGAAACCGACTGGTTCTCGACGGCCACGTAGCCCTTCGCTCGGTAAAAAGCCACGCCACTCAAAGTCGCACCCATTTCCAATCGCGTGAAGCCGGCTTGCATCGCGGCATTCTCGCACGCCTCCAGAATCATGCTTCCGATCCCGCGCCGCGCCCATTCCGGATGCACAAAAAAAGCCCGGATCTTGGCTGCATCCCGCACGGGTTCCAACAGCGAATCCTCGCGCGCGGCATATTGATCGCCACCGTACAGCGTCTTGCGTTTGCTCCACCCACCGCAGCCGACAATCCGAGGGCCCGCCGGAGGTGCCGGCTCTGTTTCCGCCACCACATAGGTCCCGTCGGCGATGAGCTGGCTGTCCACGCCGTATACCGATTTCAGAGCGCCTTCAATCTGCGCCGGAGAATAGTCCTCGGCCTGGAGTCCGCGTACCGATGCCTCGATCACCTCGCGCAGTCGCGGAACATCCGCCGGAACCGCCTTTCGTATTCGAATTCTCACCGCCCCGCCGGGCCTCATCCCGCTCGCTCCGCCCATTCTAGCTGCACCCTGCCTTGGCTTCTGACTGCTGCACTGCAAAGTCTTTCACATTGACAGGCGGGCTGGAACGCAGGAGACTTAGCCCTAGGTTTTGGCTTAGGTTGCGCTCCCCTCATGGTGTCGAGTCAAGGAGGGTTTCGTTCCTTCAACTCGAACTTTTGCCCTGCGCGTCCCTTGAAATCCCGACCGAGGACTACCATGAAGAGTCTTAGAATTGTCTGCCTGGTTGCATCGACTCTTGTGTCAGCATCGACGTTCGTGTTGTTTTCCGGCGCTGCGCGTGAACTGTCCGCTGCGTCCAGCGTATCAGCCGGAGATCAGGGTTTAAGGAAACACACCGGAGGCAAGACTCCTTCCACATTTTTCGGCCTCTCGATGACTGGTGGAATGACCGGGGGACTTGAGCCCTGGCCGGCAGCCCAGTTCGGAGGAATTCGTCTGTGGGATAGTGGAGTGCCGTGGTATGTGCTGAATCCCTCCCAGGGTGTTTACGACTGGACGATTTTCGATACCTGGATGAGTCTCCTGCAACAACACGGCGGGGGCAAGATTGATGTTCTTTACACCTTCGGCGACGTACCGAGTTGGGCTTCGTCCGCTCCCAACGACGAAGATTGCGCCGGCTATCCTCCCAACGGTGGTGGGTGCGATCCACCGAATGACCTCAACCCTGACGGCAGCGGCACCAACCAGCACTGGAAAGACTTTGTCACGGCCATCGCTTCCCATGCGGCGGGCCACGTTCACTACTGGGAAATTTGGAACGAGGCTTCCAATTCAGGTCAAAAGGGAAAAGTCGGAGTAGGACTCTGGAAAGGAACGGTTGCGCAAATGGTTCGCATGGCGCAGGACGCTCGCGGGATCATTCGATCGGTGGACTCCACCGCCGTGATCCTGAGCCCCTCCACCAGAATCAATATCCCCAATGACAACGTCTGGTTGCATTCCTACTTGGCAGCAGGTGGCGGGAAGTATGCGGACGTCGTGGCCTTTCATGGCTATCTGCAAATGGATGACAAAGTCCCCGTGCCCGAGGACTTGATTCCCGACTTGAAGACGTATCGCAAGATCCTTAAACAATATAAACAGGCGCAAAAGCCCCTGTTCGACACCGAAGCCAGTTGGGGAATCACGCAACTCAGCGGCTTGAAGGATCCCGATGAACAGGCTGGCTTTGTCTCCCGTCTCTATCTCATGCATCGCAAGGAGAATGTGCAACGATTTTATTGGTATGAATGGGACAACGGTTCTCTTGATGGCACGCTTTGGTCGCCGGCGGATCTGGTGGTGGCCAACGGGTCCGGCGGCACCGACACTGCGAATGTTCTGTTGGGCTTCGGGAATGGGAAATTCTTAAAACCCGCAGCCTATACCGTTGGCAGCGATCCTAGCTCCGCGGCCTCGGGGACCTTCTGCAGCGATCCGGAACTTGCATGCTATGCCGTTGCCGACCTGGCAGTGACCAATGCAGGCGACGGCACGGTGAGCGTATTGTTGGGTAACGGCGATGGCACATTCCAGAACGCAGTGCCCTATTCCGTGGGCAACAATCCTACTTCCATCGCAGTAGGCGACTTCAACGGCGACCACGCGCCGGACCTGGTGGTCACAAACGGCGCTGATAATACGGTTAGCGTGCTTTTGGGCAACGGCGACGGAACCTTTCAGACGGCTAAGACCTATGCCACCGAGTACACTCCTGCATCGGTAACCGTGGGAGATTTTGATCACAACGGAATGCTGGATCTTGCGGTCGCAAACTCCTGCGGAAGCGACCCGGCTTGTAAACAGGTCGGCACCGTCAGTGTTTTGTTAGGCAATGGGGATGGCACGTTCCAGTCCGCCGTAGACTACAGCGTGGGCAAAAGTCCTGTTTCAGTGGCGACGGGGGACTTTAACGGCGACGGCAAGCTCGATCTCGTAGTCGCCAATAAGCTCGACAGCACGGTCAGTGTGCTGTTGGGCAACGGGGACGGCACGTTTCAGGCTGCCGCGACCTACGCCACCGACACCACTCCAACCGCCGTGGCCGTCGGTCACTTCAACGGTTACAGTAAGCCGGAGGATCTCGCGGTAGCCTGTGCGGGCAAGAACGACGTCAGCGTATTGACCGGCAAGGGCGATGGCACTTTCAATTCCTACGTGCCTTACAAGGTGGGGAGCCGGCCATTTTCGGTCGAGGCGGCGGATTTTACGGGGAACGGCATCATTGACTTGGTTGTCGCCAATGAGAATAGCGCCAATGTCAGTGTGCTTCTAGGAAATGGTGATGGCACCTTCCAGGAGCCCCCGGTCACTTCCGCCGCGGGCAGCACACCTGTAGGGGCAGCGGTTGGGAACTTCAAAGCATACGGCAGCAGCTCTCCCGGAACCCTGCTAAAACCGGGCTGTGCTTATCAGACGACTTACAGCTGGCTGGTAGGCAACACTCTCGCCAAGTCCTGTGCGGCGAAGGCGTCGGTCTGGACATGTGACGTGAACGGGCCCAAGGGATATCAGGCGCAAGCAGTGTGGGATACATCGCAAAGCTGCAGCAATGGGGTCTGCACATTCAGCAAGTACACGCTCAACCCAAAGTTTATCCAGTACGAGACTGTCTATGGGCAAGTGGTTCAAGTCAACGGTTCGACCGTACCGATTGGGTACCGGCCGATTCTGCTTGAAAACCAGAACCCCTCACGCACTCAAACATCGTGTCCCGGCGAATGGCTGGGCGTGCCGTAAGACATTCGAAACCTCCTAGCAGAGAAATGTTGCGAGAACCTGGAGGCAGCCATTGCACAGCAGGATGATTTTCGCCTTCTGCTGAGCATGGTCGGGGGAAATAAAAAAGAGGGCAGATAAGTCGCTGCCCTCTTTCTCTGAGAGTCGTTCAACGATCAATCTACGGCAGTGGTACCTTAGCAAAGTCCACATCCTGCACGTGTACGCCTCCAACCGAACGTCGACCGTCCGTCCAGGTCACGAAGGCATTTCCGTTCAGAGCTGTGTTGTAGTCGTAATCCCCCGCATAGCATTGCTGAACGGTGGGATCATCCTGCGCTGGCTGCGGGATCACGTGCGTACTGATGGTGATGTCCTTTCCCCAGGTAACGCCGTTGTCTTTCGACTGACGGCCCACACGCTCGTATTTGCATCCCGGATCGGTGACACTGTTACACGCGCTCTTGGTTTTGCGACGATCGTACCAAGAGGCGGTCACAGCGCCATTGAGGTCGGAGGAGAGTGAAGGCATCCATTGCGTTTTGTGGGCAGCGTCTTTATCGGTGTTGAGTTTGATCGGCTTGGACCAAGTCTTTCCGTTATCGGTGGAACGTACGTAAAAGATGTCCCCGTCGTCTCCCTTCGTTCCCGCCCCGGCGTAGTCGTAGTGGACCACACCGCTGGGACCGACTGCCGGCTCGCCCCATCCCATGTGCCGCCAGATGGGATTGACCTGCCAGAAGTATCCGTTGGTGCTGCAAGCCTGATCACCCACCGGGTTGAATCGCGAACCCAGAGTGGCTGATGTCCAGGTCTTGCCGCCATCCAGGGACTTGTACATGAGGTTCTGGCGGGAAGCATTCCCTCCCCCGCCCTCGTCCATCGCGGCGACGAACACCGTGCTGTTCTTGCCCTCATACCTCGTTGTGCCGGCTGGTGTACCCGTAACCTGCACGTCGCGAATGAAGCCCGAGTTCAGGACTACTGGGCCGGTCCAGGTCGTGCCGTCGTCCGAGTACACAAGCGACAGAGCTCCGTTGTTGATGAAGTCGTTAAAGGAGATGTACATGCGGCCATAGGTTCCGCTGCTAGACTCGTTATCCACCCAGAACGACTCGCGGTCGTCAGAGCCGCCGTTGTGGGCGCAGGCTCCCGCAGTCCAGCTCTTGCCATCCGAAGACGTCCACAAACCGATGCCCAGGCCAGCCGTACAGCCTCCGCCTCCAGCTGCCAGGTCACCCGCGTACCACAGATTCTGCTTAGAGTTGAAAACCACGATCGGGTCACCGTAGTTGGTGCCATGTCCGCTCCCAAAGGGGGGCGGCTCAATCTCTGTGAACGTCTTGCCGCCATCGCTGGAGTAGGACGTGCCCGAATAGCTCGAGCCGTTGCCCGCGCTGTCGTTATAGTTGACCACGATGGTCTGGCCACCATCCTTGGTGCTGCCCCACGCGTTGCTCTCGCTCTTGGTGCAGCTACTGCTGCTTGAACACTTCCGGTTGCTGGCCCGAATGTTGGGCGGAGCGGTCGGGCCGCTAGCGGCGCCGCTCGGCTGGCCGCCTTGCACGATCCCGCATTCAATCAACACTCGGCCAGCGCCCAGGTTATCCTGTTTCAGAAGCTGTAAGGCTTGAATTTGTGAGCAGTCGATGCCTACCGAGGTCATTTGGGCTACGGCCGGCGCTGGCTGCAGGACACACGCCACCAGCACAACCATTGGTAGCGCAACGTACCAGAGCATTCTACTTCTGTGATTCGTCATTGTTGCTTTCCCCTTTTTTTGCTGATTTTTGGAGCTTAGATGGTGGAGTGGAAACCGGCCGCTGCGCGCCAGGGACAGGAGCCACCGCAGTCCCAAAATATTGTTCGTCCATCCAGATACCGGTATTTTCTTTCAGCTTGTCCAACATTGCTTGCATCTTCTGGCCTTGCAATCGCTTTTCGATCAAGGACGACACCTGCCCAAGTTGTCGACGCTCGCGCTGAACCAGCTGAATGAGGAGAATCGAGTCCGGCGTATCCTGAACCTGGGACCACTCGCCCTCCTTCAGGGCGAAAGCAACCTTCTCCATTTGTGGAGTCAACTCTCCACGAGGAAAAGTGGCAGGTGTCACGTCAACCAAGCCATCGTCGGAGTTTTTGAAGGCCTCGGTCAGTTGGGTCGTGTCTTGCCCGGCGGCGGAAGCCCGAAGAATCGCGTCGGCGCGAGCCCTGGCATCTTGCGGACTCAAACCCCTCGTATTCTTCGAGTCAGGCCCCGTCTTCCAGATGAATACCCTGCGAATTCGCACTTGGTCATAGTCCGCCCCGTGAGCGGAATAATATTGGCTGATTTCGTCGACTTTGGGCTGGGCCTGCCGCATCAGGCTGGCGAATTCAGCGTCGGACAGTATCTGGATGCGATCGATGGCTAACTGGCGGCTAACCTCGGGCGAAGAGTCCAGGTGGTTGGCCACGGCCTGCTGGGAGAGCATGAGCACCGACGCGTAATCGTCGCCGAGGCGCCGACGATCCTTATCGGCGGGGACTTCCTTGTCGGCGTCACCTTGCGGCTCGATGTCGCCGATCCCAGACTCGAACTCCGCCTGGGTGACCTGCACTTTTCCAACTTTCAGTATCACTCGCCCGGTTGGGGACACTTTCTTCGTCGGTGCCGCACTGGACACGCCTGATGAGGTCGCAGCGCTTGAATTGAGAGGTTCTTGCGCATAGCCCACGCCCGCCAAAATGCTGGTTAGCAAAAGTGCTATTCGCACTTCAATCAGATTCATTAAGGCACAATTCCTTATATGAGGTCGAAAACTATCCGCCGTAGTATATGCTCATTTGCCTGATCGCAACAGTGTGAAAGAACTTGCACCTTGATGTCTCCCCACTTTCAGCCCCTGAGGCTCGCCCTTTCCCTGACCCCACCGGAGCATTCCTCGAACCGCTTCTGGCGGGCTTTGGCGTCATTGGCTCTTTCCCCGCTGCGGCGCTTCACTGGTGGGATTGGAGTTGCCAGGAAATACTCAAGTTTTTCCAGTACTCTCAAATACCTCCAAGCGTCGGAACTCTACCACGAATGCAAAAGCATTTGTCACGGCCCGGTAAAAGGTTTGTTAAGTCGTCCTGTCCTCCCTGCCAAGGTTCATGGTCATCTCCACGCACAGTTCCAGACAATGACGTCAAGGATCGAGCCTGATCCGAGGGTTTGGAGAGTTCTCGGGACCTGACGTGGCGCGCCGAAGCTTGGCGGCCAGGGTGAACTTGCGCAGCCATATACCTGCGGAAGATCGCTGGCGAAAGCAGAAGCCGCGGAAGAAAACTCCACTTGCGGTGAAGTGCAGCCGAGCATACTGGAGTGCTGCCACAGTCCCTGTATCAAATCTGATCCGACGGGTATCGCTTTCCGTATTGCGGTGATTGCATCTAAGCCTAAGTGCCGAGCGTACCCGTCCATCGCGGAGGACCCATGAGTTCGCGAGCCCCAACACTTCCAATACGGAAACCCAAGCCTCTGCACGCGATTCTATGGGGCGGCTTCGTATGCGGCGTTCTGGACATTACCGCCGCCCTCGTCGTTTATGGCTACTTCGGCCTTCGGCCTATCCCGTTACTGCAAGGGATCGCTGCCGGGTTGCTGGGCCCACGATCTTGGAACGGCGGATTAGCGACGGCTTCGCTGGGGCTCCTGTGCCACTTCGGCATCGCCTTTTCGGCTGCTGCGGTTTACTTCGCAGTGAGCCGGAAAGTACCTTTTCTCGTGCAGCATGCCGTCGTTTCGGGTGCGCTGTACGGGGTAACCGTCTACTTTTTCATGAATCGGATTGTGGTACCACTGTCGGCGGCCAGGAAATATCCGTTTTCTTTCGAGATGATGGCTATCGGCGTAGTCATACACATCTTCTGTGTCGGGCTTCCCATCTCGATCGCGGTGCGCCGATACGCAGTGCATTGATGACCGGTCGACCTTGCGCTCAAGGTCTGGCGATTCCGCGCGGCGAACCCCGCAGGAAGCACCTGATCAAGCAGGCACACGATCTGGCACAGGGAGACAGCCGGATAACACAGTGAAAAAAACAGCCTTGCCCGTAGGTTCGCGCCTCGGTGAGGTAACATTGTCATGGAATCAATTACGCTCATCGACAATGGGCGTGTTGGCATGGTCGGCGACAGTTATCGCGTGCCCACTTTCGGGGTGAAGCAAAAGAGTAAAAGGCCACCAGGCCTGAGGCACTGGCGGCCATACTCTCCCTCTTCCGGTGAAGAGGGCTTCTCATCTCAGGATTTTCTCGGGTGGTGGTCGCTCCGGTTCGGAGAGCTCGGTTCGAGGGTGAGTATCAGGCAATGAGATCGGGCCCCGTGTGCTTTGGCACCGAGTCTCGAAAAACCAGAAGCCACCAGCGCGGCAGCGGGGAAGGGGTGTAGGGGAGAGGCGGAGTTAGAAACCGGCCCTACTGCGCACGCCGCTTGAACGAATCGGACTTGCGCCTCACCCGCCGAGTCACTGTATCTTCCGCACGCGAAGATCGTCGGTATCCACGACGTAAACGATTGCTTTGGGATCAAGAGCAACCGACCAAGGATACAGATTGGCCTTCCTGGCCGGTAAGCCATCGCCGTTGTAACCATAAATTCCAGTTCCGGCATAAGTGTGCATGATGCCGGAGTTGTCCACTATGCGCACACGAGCATTCTGAGTATCCGCGATGTAGAGATTGCCGGTGGAATCTACGGCTATGCCTTGCGGCCCGCACAGCATCGCGTTGGTAGCCTGACCTCCGTCGCCACCGAATCCGCAGGTTCCGTTTCCTGCAACCGTGCTGATGATTCCGTTCTGATCCACTTTGCGGACGCGATTGTTGAGCATATCTCCGATGTACAAATTGCCGTTTGAATCCAGGGCCACGCCAAACGGATTGTTCAGGTACGCTTGAGTTGCGGGAATTCCATCCCCGTTGTAGCCGAACTGACCTTGAACGCCGGCTATGATCGTCCCGTTTCCTTCGGGCGTAATTTTCCAGACGACCGGCCCGTACTCATCAACAGCGTAGACGCTCCCAGCCAAATCAACGCTCAGTGACGAGAAGTACGCGCCGCCGGAGTCGTAGAACATATTGATCGTGCCCGTTGTGTCCACCTTCCGGATCACAGTGCCCTGGTTATCGCCGATAAACACGTTGCCAGTTTGGTCAGTAGCAATACTTCGGGGAAAGAAGAGAGTCGCTTTCTTCGCCGGTCCGCCATCACCGGAATGTCCGGAAATTCCCGTACCTGCGAAGGTCGAGATATGACCGTTAGGGGAAACTTTGCGGACGCGATGATCGTAAGAATCCACAACATATGCGTTGCCGCCGGGGTCAAAGGCAACAGCACGCGGAGAATTCAGACTTGCCTGACTCCCCAACCGGCCGTCTCCGATGTAGCCACCCGCAATGGTGGTTACATTTTCAGTAGCAGATCCTTGCCTGATTCGACCATTAATCAAGTCCACAATTGTCAACTGGCTGTCCCGAGAAATCAACGCATTAGTCGTCTGACCGAACAGAGTATTTGTCAAGGTACGGCCATCTCCGTTGAATCCCTGACTGAAGAAGCTGCCCGCCTCAATGATCGTGCTTCCATCCGGGATGGAGACTCGATCCACCCAGGAAAGGTCGCCGACATGAAGATAGCCATCGGATCCCAAGTGGACACCCTGCGAAAAACAAAGCGGAGCACAATTGCCTGCAACTAGGGTGTTAATAATATTTGTTTGCGTGTCCACAACCCTGACATCGCCATTATTGAAATCACCGATCCAGAGGGAATGGTCCGAAGCGGAAAACTCAACCCCCTCCGGCACCCCAATGGCTGCCTTCTTTGCGGGGCCGCCATCGCCGTTGTAGTCCCACGTTCCGTTTCCCGCAAAGGTGGTGATCTTGCTGGTTTTGCCGAGGGAGATCTTGCGTACACGGTAATTGAAGGTGTCAGCGACGTAAATCACCTCTTCGGAGCCACCATTGCCAAGCACTAGCGCCATAGGGCCAGAAAAGCACGCTTTGAGTGGCGGACCGCCATCGCCGCAGAAGCCCGTTCTACCACTGCCGGCAACGGTCGTGATGATGCCGGCGCTCGTAATCTTGCGAATCCGATTGTTGTCTGCGTAGAAAATGTTCCCCTTGGAATCAATCGCCAGCCCCTCGGGATGGAATATTTTCGCTTTCGTCGCCCGACCACCATCGCCGCTGAAGCCACAGATTCCGGTTCCCGCGATTGTGGATATTCTCCCCTTTGCGTCCACCTTACGAATCCGGCAATTGCGGGTATCGCTGAGGACCAGATTCCCTTGCAGGTCAAAAATCGCGTCCCAAGGGTGTCCTATCGCGGCCGACGTGGCTGGGCCGCCGTCGCCGATGTAACCTCCGGCAACGGTGTATACCTTTTGCGCCGAAGCAGGTGGGGCTAAGGCCAAAGCTATTGCGGCCCAGCAACTCAGCAAAGTTCGATTAGTGCTTGTAGCCATTGTGTTAACCCAAAGGCGCAGGGATTATACGTTAACATCGTCCTGCTTGTCGCGTCTTTCAAACTCCAGAGCATTGTCCCCATCATCCGAGCAACTTACGCGTATGGACAACAAGCCAAACCTCTTCAGAAAAACCAAACAGAGTGGGCTGGATCTCGGAAAAGAATCTCGATGCTCCGGTCGAGGCGGAGCTTTTTTTCTTGACATCCCTTTTACTGTCGGTTTCACATTTTGTTGTCGAATCGCATCAAGGTGACTATTACCGAATAGTCAATTGGTGAAAAATCGCCATTACACTCGTTAACCCGTCTGAGACTCCGAAAATTCCGAAAAATTGTCCGCGCAAGGGTACAAATATCTTGACCGGGTGAGGTTTTTGGGTGCATGGATCGGTGTCCCGACAGCGGCAGTTATGAGCTACTGGGCAGCCTGTATACCATTTTGTGTACCACGATTCGCGCCACGCGACGCTAAGCAGCGTCAGCACCATTTTGGAACAAAAAGAAAAGCCGCTGAAATCACGCGGCTTAGCGGATGATAGTTGGTAGCGCTACCGGGAATCGAACCCGGGTTTGAAGATTGAGAATCTTCCGTCCTAACCCCTAGACGATA
>Ga0209415_10000571_pt1 | contig 68764 bp, 61 predicted proteins | sample PeaSoiSIISIP2007_FD_187696 | JGI IMG/M metagenome (GOLD analysis project Ga0209415, IMG submission 187696) | Peat soil microbial communities from Weissenstadt, Germany - SII-SIP-2007 (SPAdes) (version 2) | ecosystem: Environmental > Terrestrial > Soil > Wetlands > Peat | place: Germany...
ATCTCGGGAATATTTTCATGGCCTTTTGCGGGCCGAAGGCCCCCGACAAACAGGGCACGGCTTCAGCCGTGCCGGCGGGGATCCGCTAAACATGGCCTTGAGGCCCTGCAATAGGGCGATAACCTCGTAAGGTTTTTGTCAACGAACTTCAGAGACCGGGCACTAGAAGCTGCGCAGCCGAAATTCTGCAAGCTATTGCTTGAGTAGTGAGGCAGGCGCTTCCGCCTCCCAAACCACCGCGGCAACCTCTTGTGATGGAACTTTGCGAGTTGGCAGGCGAAATCCGCATCGGACCCGAAAACCGGGGCGCCAACCCCACAACCAAGCACACCGACACTTCTACTGCGCCCGGGGCATCCCTCACAGCGTCCCGCGCCCGGCGCTAGAATCAGCTTGTGTCCGGCGAGGGCTGTCACCTTTCGCCGGGAAGCGCATCTCCACGGGTAGAGGCTACATGGAAGTCAGCATTCGGTATCGAGGCAACGTCAGATTCGAAGCCGTCGCGCGCGGGCATCGCGTCGTTTCGGACCAGCCGGCGGTGAACGGCGGCGCGGACGGCGGCATGACGCCACCGGAACTGCTGCTATCGTCCCTAGGCACCTGCGCCGGTTATTACGCTGCTGAGTACCTGAGGGCGCGATCGCTCTCTGCCGATGGCCTTGAAATCCATGTGAGCGCCGGCAAGGCTTTGCAGCCGGCCCGGCTGGCCCAGTTTCGCATCGAGGTCACCGTCCCCGGCCTGGACGCTGCGCACGAGGCGGGCATTCTGCGCGCCGTCAAATCCTGCCTGATTCATCACACGCTGCTCCACGCGCCGGCCATTGAAACCGTGATCAAAGCTGTGGAGACGGTAGGCTAGCCCGCGCTGCCTTGTGAGGCGTGTCCCCGACCTGCCAATGGCTGGCGCAAGCCCAGCCGATGCTTGCCGCACGCCGCACTATTTCGCCACCGAGCCGGCCAACGCCGTTCACTCGCCCGGCTTCGCCTTTTGCCGTGCCTCACGCCGCGCCGCGGCGTCGCAGGAATTCGCCATTCAAGTGCCGATGCCCAGGCGCGGCAGCACCCATCTCATCAGGACGATATACGCCGCCATCACCAGGATGATCGTCAGCCAGTCGGGCACATTGATTTCCTCTTCATTGAGCCAGATGCAATCCGCGCCGCGAGGTGACATGGCGGGCTGGCTCGCGAGCACGTTCAGAGCCGCGGTTGTGATCGAGCGGAGGCCGTCAGCATCCCGCCGCCCTACTGGACCACCGTGAAATCGGTCCATTGGCCGGCTGCGGCGCCGCTCGCGCCGTTTCCGCTGTTTCGCTCCGAGGCGATCACCTGCAGATTGTAGTCGCCGGGGATCATTTCATCCGAGAGTTTCAATACCCCGAAGACGGCCTGTCCGGTGCCTTTCATATCCACCACTTGGTTCGGCGCGGAGTAGATTTCCTTGCCATCGCGCAGGATGCGCACCCTTGCGGCCATATCCACATCCGGCCGCCTCTTGCGGCCGTTCTCGACCACGCAAAGAAACTCCAGCGAGCCCCCTTGCTTAAACCGTCGCAGCGCCGAACTGATGGCCAGCAGGCCGGGCGCATTCTGGGACCGTTCACCATCCTGAAGTACGACGCTGGCCAGCGCAAATCCCATCTTCTTCAACTCGGGAATATCGATGAACTGCGTGGCCGAACCGATCTTGGCCGTCGCTTCGTCCCGCACGGCCACGCGTACCTGATACGCCCCGCGCTTTGGAACCGGCACGTCCAGCGTGTATAGTGCCCCATCCCGCGTCGCTTCGATCATCTTTCCCGGCGGCACCTGCAGATCGAAGACACGGCCCACCGTCGCCAGCGGCAGGTCGCCCGCGCCGGTGGCTACCGCAACCAGCAGAACCTGCGCCCGGTCGTTGCCGTGCTCGTCGTGCTTCCAAGTCAGGTCGGCCGCGTTGATCCACAGGAGGTTGCGGACCACGGGACCTACCTTCGGAACCTCGGCATACAGTGCCGTCAGCCGCACGTCCACACCGGACGACTTGAACGGCGACAACATCGTGGCGCGCAATTGTTCGGCTGGGGTGTTGTACTTGGGAAGCGTCTGGTCGTCGGTCTCGCCAAAGAACCCGGACCGCGAGCGAACGTGCAGCCCACCGCTCATCACTTTCACCTGGATGCGATGGAAGTCGGTCCTCCCGTTCTTGACCTGAAGCGTAGTATCTGACGGGTGATACCCCAGCAGGTAGTAGCCCGCCTGGTCCTCGAGCATCCGATCGAGCCCCCAGTTCAGGTCGTTGCCGTTCTGGTAGGCCAGCCCGCCGGTATTGTCTGCGAGGTACGCGAGATTCTGCTGCAGAATGTTGTTGAGAACGTCCCGTCCGCCGCCAATATGGGTCATGCCGTTCAGGGCCGCGTTCACCTGTTCCCCCGACATCTGATCCAGGTGCGGATTGTCTTGCGCATCCAGTTGCAGAGTCTGCAGCCCGCTCGCCTGAATCGTGTAGATCACGGTGCCTGAGCGGTTGGCCCGATCGATCAGGCGGCGGAGGGCGCGCACGGCATCGTCATAAATGTCCAAGGACTGCCCATTCCCGCGCGGGCCCGTGCCGGGCCCAAACAGTGAGAATCCGTCGGAGAACAGCACAATCGACTTGCGTCCGGGCATCTCGCGAAGCGCGCCGACGATATAGTCCACCGCCCCGAGCGTGCCGACAGTGGCGTTGGCGCTGCCTTGAGCGTCGTACGCCACATCGAGCGACCCGGCAGCGCCGCTGCGTGTGGGGCTGCCGTGGCCATTTCCCGAAAGCATCTCAGCCAGCGCCGAGTACTTGCCGTAGGGGTCGAAGTAACTCAGGCCAAAACGTCCATTGAAGTTGTAGCGCAAGCCGTCGATGATTGACAGCAGCACGCGCTTATCCACGCTGAACTGCTGCAGAGAACCGGATCCGGCGCCGGTCCGGCAAATCGCCACCAGGTCGCCTGGCTGCATCTGCTCGTTGACGAATTTGCGCAGTGAACTCCGCACGAACGCCATGCTTTCGAAGGAAAGGCCGAGATCGTCCACCATCAGCACGATGGTGCGCCGCACATCTTCCGGCCGAACCTGCGCCAACGGCGGAGGCGGCAACGCCGACGGGCCTTTGGGCGCTGGCTTCGCCCGCTCGGCCTTGAGTTCCGGCGCCGGCTTTGGCTCCTGCGTTACCTGGACATATGAAAAATGCGTCAGCTTTTGCAGCTTGCCGTCTTCGAAGACCTGGAAATCTTCCGGCTTGAGATCGGTGATGTGGTGCCCTTTGGAATCGGTCACGACGGCGTCCACTTGCACCAGCGTCGAGGTGACGGTAAAAACAGCTCCTGGCCGCGGGGAGTCCGGAGCCGGGCCAGCAGGCTGCTGCCCGGAAGCGAATAACGCGCCAATAAAGATGCCGGCCATTGCCTTCATACCTTTAGTCTGACCGATCGCCTACTTCCGTGCCAGCCCTATTCCGAGCCATTACCCGCTGTCCGGTTTGGAGGGTCCGGGAAGGCGGCTGGCGCCTGCATGGTTGCCGTTGCGCCGCCGGCGTGCTCCTCGCTTCAAGCCGCTATCTGCTGGCGGAGCGGCGCAACAGAGTTAATCGGACCGCGGAGGGGACGGCCGCAAGAAATCCAAGGAAAATGGCTGCCCCGAGGGTGTAGGTTACAGCATCAAGTCCGTTAACACCGTGAACTCCGAGGCGGACCAGCAAGCTATCGACCGAGTGGCCCAAACTCGTGTAGAGGTCAGCCATGGAGCGCCTCCCATTGGCCTTCTGCCTCATGCGGGCCTGTGCCAGCCGCCAATTCCGAGAGGAGTTTGGCCGCCTGGTTCAGTTCACCGATCCCGTATAGCCTCTGGGCTCGTTCCCAGAGTTGCTGCCGGATCGCGAAGGCCGGCTCGCACTGATCCACCGGACCTTCAGGCGAAGCCGGTTCGTCCAGATCCGGAGGCCGCGCCGAGCGATTTTCCATGTTCATGTGCGGGAAATCGTCGCAGAGCGTCAGGAGCAATAGCCCGAAAAGGTACCATTAGTACCAGGGGCATGACAGAAAATGCCGGCGCCGTGAGAGCCGGCGAGGAGCAAGTCCCGATTCACTGCGGCAACTGAACAGTTACAGTTGGGGAGGGAGGCATGCTTCCACCGTCCGCCGGCGCTGCGCGACCTTTACTTTCTCAGCTCAGGATGTTCCGAGATGCTGAGAATGTTGCCGTCCGGGTCCTTGAACCAAGCCACCTTTGAGCCTGTCGGCGTGGTCCAGATCCCCAGTTCGTCCTGCTTCATGAAGCCATAGCGTTCGAAGCGAACGCCGGCCTGCATCAAATCTCTCACCGCCGCGGCGGCGTCCGGGACCTGCCAGCCCAACACCGTGCCCGGGAACGGCGGACGCTCCTTGCCCATGCCCAGCCGCAGCATGATGCCGTTGGCGTCGAACACCAGCGCGAACGGAGGCTCTTCACTGAGCAGGCGCAGGCCGAGCGTGTCCCGGTAGAATTCCTTCGCACGCTCGACGTCGACGATGGTCACGAATCCGATGATGTCGTACTTTCCAAGTCCTGAGTGCTGAGACATGGGGATAGAATGCACCAGGCCCCCCATTTGTCGCAAGAGGGACATTACGTCATAATGTATGGCTGGTGCGACATGACGGGATTCTGACGGAATACGATCCGAAGAGGGGCGTTTCCGTCGCCACGCTGGCCTACGAATACCCGCCCGGATTTCGCGTTCCCGAACACGCGCACGGTTCAGACCAGTTAATTTACGCGATTCGCGGCGTAATGGAAGTATTCTCGGGGCAGAGCGTTTGGTTGATTCCGCCTCACTTTGCGCTGTGGATTCCGGCGCGAACCTGCCACCGGATTCAAATGCCGGGGCCGGTTTCCATGCGTACGCTCTACCTGCGGCCCGGCCTCGCTTCCCTATCCTCGCGAGCCTGCGTAGTCCTTCATGTCACGCCGCTCTTGCGGGAGTTGATCGTGGAGGCGGTGCGCATCGGCCAACTGCGTTCGCGAAATCACCATGAGTGCGCGCTTCGCGACCTGCTGATCCTGCATCTCAGAAACGCATCTCCTATGCCGACCTTTGTGACCCTGCCCAGAGAACAGCGAGCGCTTGCCGTCGCCGAGGCTGTGCTGACAAACCCGGCCCAATTCAAGCCGCTGGCGGCGCTGTGTGCCGGCGTGGGCGTGAGCGTGAGGACCATCGAGAGAGCGTTTCGAAAAGAGGTCGGCACCGACTTCGAATCCTGGCGGCGGCAGGTCCGGCTGGTGAAAGCCGTGGAGTTGCTGGTTTCGGGACGCTCCATCAAGGAAGTTGCGTTTGCGATCGGTTATCGCCAATCCAGCGCCCTTGTGGAGATGTTCCGCCGCACCTTCGGAGCAACCCCGAAAGCGTGGATCTCGGCGCTTGAGAAACTGAATTGAGCTCCAATCGTGGCGCAGGCTGTCCAGCCTGCTGAGCCGAGAGTCGTCTCGGCTTTTCTTCTCAAGAGATTCTTTCCCGGAAGGAGCCACTCTCTTGTCATGGAGCTTCAGCCGCGCGGTCCATCACCTGCTACCTCGGCGGCGGTCTCCCGCAAAAGCTCTGCCTCATCGGCCAGGCGGGGGAAGAAAAGCCGAGACGACTCTCGGCTCAGCAGCCTTGACAGGCTGCGCCACTGCGATGCCACCTGAACGGGCGGCGAGCCGGGGCGGGGAAGAGGCCCGCGCCGCCATCGAAGCGTTTCTCGAAGGCGCCCGGCAGCCGGCGCTGCTGGAGCCGGGCGAGGATCTGCTTCCGCTCGCCGACGGCAACTTCGCCATCGAATTGCGCGGTGCGCGCCTCACGCTGCAGGCCTGGGACCGCACCCGCAACCTGACGCGGCGCGTCACCGGCGTTGGCGAGGCTTCGGCCGGGCGCCTCGAAATGGCGGTGGAGCGGTTCGCGCGGCGCGAAGGGCGCATGTACCTGCTCGACCTGGCGCGCCGCTCCGGCGCTGAGATGGGCCGGCGCAGCGGGCGGCTGGTATTTCGCGAACGTTTCCGGCTGTTCTTGCGGCGCCAGTTCCCGGATTGGACGCTGGCCGAACTGAGTACCGAGCCGAACCTGGAGCACAGCCTATCGCCGGCCTTCCCGCGCGCCTTTCTACGCCACGGGCAACACGCGTGGGCAGCCATCGCTTGCCCGCCCGAAGGCGACGCCGCCGGCGTCGTGTCCTTCGGCTTGATCTGGCTCGAATATTTGCGCCGCCGCGAGCGCCGTGTGACGGTGGAAGGCCTGGCGCTGTATGTGCCGCAGGGCCACGAGGGCGCTGCCGCGCTGCGCCTGCTTTGCCTCGATCCCACCGCGGCGCGCTTCGAGCTGTTTCGTTACTCCGGCGAGGACTTCGTCTCGCCGGTGGACCCGCGCGACCACGGCAACCTGGACACCCGCCTCGAGCCGTGCCGCCGCCCGGCGCCCGGCGCGGGCGCTCGCTGGCAGCGCATCGCCGCGCTGCCCGGCGTGGAACAGGTTCTCAAGAGCGACGGCCGCATCAGCCTGCGGGTGCGCGGCGTTGAGTTCGCCGAATTGAACGGAGACGATCTTTCATTCGGGCTGAGACAGCGTCACCCGGCCGGCGAACATCATCTCGAAGAGATCGAGCGCGTGGCCGAATTGCTGGAGAGGGCGCGATCGCCCGAGGCGGCGGACCACGACCACCCGCTCTACCGCCAGTACCCGGAGGCGTGGCTGGAATCCCAGGCCCGCGCGCACCTGCAAGTCCTGGATGCGACGCTGCGGCCCCAGCCGGTCTATGGGCAGGTGCCCGCATTCGCCGGCGGCGAGCGCGGCATCCTGGATCTGCTGGCGGTGGACCATGCCGGCCGGGTTGTGGTGGTCGAATTGAAGGCGTCCGCCGACCTGCATCTGCCTTTGCAGGCGCTCGACTACTGGATTCGCGTGAAGTGGCACCTGGACCGGCGGGAGTTTGGGCCCGCTGGCTACTTTCCCGGCATCGAACTGGCGCTTGAACCGCCGCGGCTGCTGCTGGTGGCGCCTTCGCTCGAATTCCATCCCAGCACGGAAACCATCCTCGAGTTCTTCTCGCCCGCGATCGAGGTGGAGCGGGTTGGCATAGGAGTAGAATGGCGTAGGGGCTTGCAGGTGATGTTCCGCCTCACCGGAGCTGAACGGCCCCGCTGATTCTATGCTGAATTTGCTGCGACAGGCACGAAGCGCGCTGGCCATGCTGAACCCGGACGAAGTCCGCATTCGCGCCAGCGGGCTGGTGAGTATCGGGCTGGTGGCGTCGAGCGACCGCGGATACGCAAGCCTGGAAGATTTTCTGGCCACCGGCGGCGGGCCGCGCGAGTTCATTTTCCGCGCCGGCGGCGAGGCCGTTCCGGAGCGCGTCGACCTGGTGATTTGCGAAGCCGGCATCGAGGCGCCGCCGGGCGCCTACACGCTCGATCCGGCGGCACCCGGCGAGACCCTGGCCGAAATCGCCCGCGACCGGCAGGATGTGGCGCTGGCGCTGGCGCGGCGCCATCCGGTGTTCCGCCGCGCGGTGGTGGATCGCGCCATCCATGCCGTGGCGCGGGAGAACGCCCTTTTCGCCATCGCCTCCGCGCTGCCGGACGTGGTGCCCAACCTCATGGAGCTTCCCTGGGCCCTGGGCGAATGGGCTTCCGACACAGCTTTCCTCACCGCCAACCAGTTGCGCCTGGCGTTCTTCATCGCCGCCGCTTCCGGCAAGACAGTGGGTTTCGGCCAGCAAAAGCTGGAGATTCTTTCGATTGGAGCCAGCGCGTTTGGCTGGCGGGCCCTTGCACGCGAACTGGCGGGCAAGATCCCGTCCGGCGGCGGCTTGATCCCCAAGGGCGCGATCGCGTATGCCGGCACTTACCTGGTCGGCAAAGGGCTGGAGCGGTTGCACGCAGGCGACGGTCCGCTGGGCCGGCGGCAGCGGAAAGAAATCTACCGGCAGGGCATCGAGCACGGCACGGCCGTAGCGAGTTCCGTTCTTAAGTAGACACCGTCCCGCCGCGACTGGATGCTTGAAAAAGTCCGAAAGAGCAATTTGGAGCTACAGATGAACACGGATAAGCCAGTTCTTTTCAATCTGTGCTCATCTGTGTTTATCTGTGGCCTATGATGTTTTGGTGTTTTTTCAGAAAACGTCTAAGAGTTCGCCAACGCCCGCTTGCGGGCGCATTTATTGATAGCGTCTGACGGAGCGGTTAGTAGGTATTACGGAACAAGGCCATCGAGAAAGGCGCCCATCCATGAAACACAGCGAAGGTTTCCTGCAGTTAGTCAACGACGCCAAGACGCGCGTGAAGGAGATCGATATCGAAGGCTACCGGAAGCTGCACGCGTCGGGCGCGCCGCACGTGCTGGTGGATACACGCGAAGAGAGCGAGTGGGCCGCCGGGCACGTGGCCGGCGCGATTCACTTGAGTAAGGGCATCATCGAGCGCGATATTGAAGCCCGCGTCCCCGACCACGCCGCGACGCTGGTGCTCTATTGCGGGGGCGGGTTCCGCTCTGCGCTGGTAGCCGACAATTTGCAGAGGATGGGCTACACGAACGCCATCTCGCTCGATGGCGGCTGGCGCGCGCTGAAGGAATCGGGATTGCCGCTGGCGTAAGCAGTTCAGAAGTCGTTATTGGCCACGCTCGTTGGTCTGCATTTCGCGCCGCAGCACCTCGTTCATATACGTCTGGTATTTCTTGCCTCGCCCCCGGAACCAGTGGAGAACATCGGCATCCACGCGCAGGCTCACCAACTGCTTGATTGGCCTGTAGAAGCGGCCGACCTGTATGTCGGATGGCCGAGGGTGCCGTTCCGGTGCGTCGGAAAAATCGATCTGCGAATCGGGACGAGCGGCCAACCGCTTCAGCTCCCGGCGCTGTTTGTCACTGATGGGAGTGGTAAAGAGCGCGCTCGCGGGGACTCGCCTTTCGTGCTGAGATGATACGGATTTCTTCTTCACCATGTTGTTCCTCGTTCGTGTGAACTACAAGCACGATTGCGATGCCGCCCGCGCTGCCGATTGCATGCCAGCGCTCCTCACTGCCAACCATGCGGTCCGGGTACGACACTATACCTGGATCTTCGAAGACCCGCGCGGCCGCTTCGAACGAAATGCCATGCTTCCGGCGGTTGCTGCGATTCTTCGTCTCGTCCCACACGAAGACCATTTGTATCTACAGAATTGTAGCACATTGGCGCCCCAGATTTAAACGCGGCGGACTGCCGGACCTGGCCGCGCCGCGCTGAATCAGGAGAACAACGGGCAAGCTAAAGCGTGCCCTACCGAGCCGCTTGTTATACTGACACTTTCCATGCTGAGGGTCAGGTTTGCGCCCTCTCCCACGGGGTTTTTGCATGTGGGCAGCGCGCGCACGTTCATTTTCAATTGGCTTTTTGCCCGCCACCACCGCGGCACTATGATTCTGCGCGTGGACGATACCGACGTGGGACGCAACACCGAAGTCTCGCTCAACTCCATCTTTGACGGGTTGCGCTGGCTGGGGCTCGGCTGGGACGAGGAATACCGTCAGTCGGAACGGCTCGCACTGCACCGCGAAATGGCGCAGGCGATTTTCGCTAAGGGCCTCGCCTATCGCGATTTCACGCCTGCCGGCGCTGCCGATAGTGAACGCTCGGGCGAGCATGGAACATGGCTTTTTCCTGAAGGGATGCGTGAGCTTTCGCGCGAGGAAAGCGACCGGCGTGCGGCGGCCGGCGAGCGGTTCGCGCTGCGCTTCCGCGTGCCGCGCGAGAGCCCGCGGCAGATCCGCTTCGACGACGGCGTGTTTGGAGAGCAAGCCAAATCCACCGCCGATATCGAAGATTTCGCACTGCTGCGCAGTGACGGCATGCCGACGTATCACCTCGCTTCCTGCGCGGACGACACCGATTTGCGCATCAGCCACATCATCCGCGGCCAGGATCACATCACCAACACCTTCAAGCACGTGCTGATCTTCGAAGCGGCCGGCGTGGAGCCGCCCTGTTTCGCGCACTTGCCGCTGCTGGTGGCTCCGGATGGCGCCAAGCTCTCCAAGCGCAAACACGGGCCGGTGGTCAGCGTCACCACTTACCGCGATGCCGGCTTTCTGCCGCACGCGTTCCTCAACTTCCTGTGCCTGCTGGGCTGGTCGCCCAAGGACGACCGCGAGCAGATGACGCTCGAAGAACTGACCGATGCCTTCACCCTCGAAGGCATCAACCGCAGCAATGCGGTGGTCAATTTCAGCGAAGCCGATCCGTTCGACCCGAAGGCCGTCTGGCTGAACGCGGAGACGATTCGCGGTATGCCGGTGAACGCGCTGGCCGAAGCGCTGACGCCGTTCGTCGCGGCGGCCGGTTTCGACGTCAGCTCTGAGAAAATGGCGCTGATCACGCCGCTGATTCAGGAGCGCATACGCCTGCTCAGCGAAGTGACGACCGTCGGCGATTTCTTTTTTGTAAAGCAGTTGCCGCCCTACGATGCCGCCGAGCTGATTCCACAGAAGGGCGACCAGGCGATGGCGGTCCGCGCGCTAGAAAAAGGCGCCGCGGTGCTGGCCGCGGCTGAATTCCGCCACGACCCGCTGGAACAGGCGCTGCGCGCGGCCTCCGTCGAATTGGGCATCAAGGCCGGCCAGATGTTTCAGCCTGTGCGCGTGGCCGTGTGCGGGCGCAAGAACGCGCCGCCGCTGTTCGGAACCCTGGAAGCGCTGGGCCGCGAGACCTGCCTGGAACGGATCGAACAGGCCCTGGAAAAGTTGAAAAAACTATGAACCCGTCCAACGTCAGCGCCGGCGCGCAGGGCGACCCGCCCGCGGCTGGTCCTTCGAACTTCGTCCGCGACATCATCCTCGAGGACCTGAAGACGAATAAATGGGGAGGGCGCGTGCACACGCGGTTTCCGCCGGAGCCGAACGGCTACCTGCACATCGGGCACGCCAAATCGATCTGCCTCAACTTCGGCCTGGCGGCCGAGTTCGGCGGCAAGACCAACCTGCGCTTTGACGACACCAATCCCGAAAAGGAAGAGACCGAGTACGTCGATTCCATCATGGAGAACGTGCGCTGGCTGGGGTTCGACTGGGAGGACCGCTGTTTCTACGCTTCCGACTATTTCAGCCAGTTGTACGCATGGGCGGTGCAGATGATCAAGTCGGGCAACGCCTATGTGTGCGACCTGACCGCCGAGGAAATGCGCCAATACCGCGGCACGCTCACCGAGCCCGGCAAAGAGAGCCCCTACCGCAACCGCAGCGTCCCAGAGAACCTGGACCTGTTCGAACGCATGAAGGCCGGCGAATTCCCGGATGGATCGCGCACGCTGCGCGCCAAGGTGGACATGGCGGCGGCGAACCTCAACATGCGCGACCCGGTGATGTACCGCATCCTGCACGCCGAGCATCATCGCACCGGTGACACGTGGTGCATCTACCCGATGTACGACTATGCGCATGGGCAATCGGATTCGATCGAGGGGATCACGCATTCAATCTGCACGCTGGAATTTGAAGACCACCGCCCGCTGTACGACTGGTTTTGCGAGGCGCTGGGCATCTATCATCCGCAACAGATCGAGTTCGACCGCCTGAACCTGACTTACACGCTGCTCAGCAAGCGCAAGCTGCTCCAACTGGTGAAGGACGGCCACGTGACCGGCTGGGACGATCCGCGCATGCCCACGCTGGCCGGCATCCGGCGGCGCGGCTACACGCCGGAAGCGATCCGCAATTTCTGCCATTCGATCGGCGTTTCGAAAACCAACGGCACCATTGAGCTCGGCCTGCTGGAGCACCACCTGCGCGAGGATTTGAACCGGCGCGCGCCGCGCGTGATGGCGGTGCTGCGGCCGCTGCGGGTGGTGATCGACAATTATCCGGAAGGCCAGATGGACCAACTGGAAGCCGGGAATAACCCCGAGGACGCTTCCGCCGGTACGCGCCTGGTGCCTTTTTCCAAGGTGCTGTACATCGAGCAGGACGATTTTCGCGAAGATCCGCCGAAGCAGTATTACCGGCTCTCGCCGGGGCGTGAAGTGCGGCTGCGCTACGGCTACTTCATCACCTGCACCAGCGCGGTGAAGAATGAGAAGGGCGAAGTCACGGAAATTCACTGCACCTACGACCCGGCCACGCGCGGCGGCAACGCGCCGGACGGGCGGAAGGTGAAATCGACCATCCATTGGGTTTCGGCCGCCCACGCCATCGAAGCCGAGGCGCGGCTGTATGACAGCCTGTTCGCCAAGCCGGACCCCAACCAGACCGAGGAGGGGCAAAGCTTCCTCGCCAACCTCAATCCGCATTCGCTCGAAGTGCTCTCCGGCTGCAAACTGGAGCCCAGCCTGAAGGACGCCGCCGCATACAGCCACTATCAGTTCGAGCGGCTGGGGTACTTTTCGGTGGATCCGGATACAGCTCCGGGCCAGCTGGTCTTCAATCGCACGGTGGCGCTGCGCGACACCTGGGCGAAGATCGAAAAGCGGGAAAAGGGCGGCCGGTGATCATCCTCGGAATCGGCGGCGTGTTGGGCGATGCGGCCGCCGCCATTTTGAAAGACGGCGAACTGGCCGCCGCGGTGGAAGAATCGAAACTGGTGCGGCGCCGCATGCACTGGGGCGGCCGGGACCCTCTCCCGGAGCGCGCCATCGCGATGTGCCTGGAACTCGCCGGCGTCCGGCCTGAGCAGGTGGACGCGGTGGCGGTGGCGCGGCCGGTGCCGGAAAGCGATTTTTACCTGCGGCTGCGCGCCCAGTTTCCGGCCAGCCGCATCACGTTGGTGGAGCACCACCTGGCGCACGCGGCCTCGGCTTATTTCGCTTCTCCGTTCGACGAGGCGACGGTGCTGACGCTCGATCGCGGCGGCGATTTCCGCTGCGGCTCGCGATGGGCCGGCCGCGGCGCGAGTATGACCATCGAGCAGGAGCATTACTCGCCGGATTCGCTGTGCGACGTCTACAGCCGCGTCACCGAGCTGCTGGGATTTGAAGCCAACGTGGATGAGCATAAGGTGCAGTGGCTTTCCGTTCGCGGCGACGCGCGCTTTCGCGATCTGTTCCTGGAAATTCTCCAGGCCGATAAAGCCGGACTGCACGTGGACCGCACCTTCTTCAGCGGCGAGCGGCCGCACTCCGGCGGCTTCGGGCACCGGTTCTATGCAGCGCTCGGTCTGCAGGACGGTGCTCCGATCCCGGAACCACTGCGCGCGCCCATTGCGGCCGGCGTGCAGCAGGCGGCTGAGACTGCTGTGATGCGGCTTGCCGGCACGGGCCGCAACCTGTGTCTGGCGGGCGGACTCGGTTTCAACGCGCTGCTGGTTTCCGCCCTCGAAAGCCAATCCGGCTTCGAAAACGTCTTCGTGCAGCCGGTGGCCGGTAATGCGGGCACCGCCATCGGCGCGGCGCTCGAATCCTGGCACCGCCTCTTCCGGCAAGAGAAGCGCGTGCGCCTGGAGACGCTGTCTCTGGGCCCCGGCTATAGCGCCGCCGACACCAAGCAGGTGCTCGAGAACTGCAAGCTGCGCTTCCATTACCTGCTGACCACCGAGGAGCTGCTGAGCGCTGCCGTGGCGCAGTTGAACGATCACAAGATTGTCGCCTGGATGCACGGCCGCATGGAGTTCGGTGCGCGCGCTCTCGGCAACCGCAGCATCCTGGCTTCGCCGCTCGATCCTTATTCCACCGAAAACCTGAATACCTACATCAAGCACCGCGAGCCGGTTCGCAAATTTGCGGCCTCGGTGCCTGCCGAACTGGCCGGCAAGTATTTCGAAGTGGGGCCGAATGCGCGTTACCTCGCAACCGTCGGCCACGTCCGCCCGGAACACCGCGACACGTTCGCCGCGGCTATTCTAGCCGGCGATCTGGTGCGTGTGCACACGGTGGACCGGGACGAGAACCCGCTCTATTGGAAGCTGCTTCACGCCGCGGGCGAATCCACCGGGCTGCCGGTGCTGTACAACACGTCGTTCAACCTGTTTGGCGAGCCGCTGGTATCGGACCCGCGCGACGCCGTGCGCAGCTTCTATTCCTCCGGCATCGACGCTATGTTCGTCGGCAATTTTTTCTTGCAAAAATAAGGCTCGCAGGCGTCAGAATACTTTCACCTTCAGATATTTATCCGGATGCTCGTGGAAATCGCGGAGGGTCGCTCCCATTTCGCGCGATACGCCGGTCAGGTTGTCGTACCAAAGGGAAGAGCTGAAACCGGTACCGGCGTTAAACTCGTCCACGGTCCGCATCAGCGCCCCCAGGCGGCGCGTCCAATCCGCATACAGGTCGTCGGACTGGAAGAGCTGGCCGGCGCCCGTGTCCGCTACGGACTTGCGTAATCCGCGGGCCGCATCGAGGAGCTGCTGGTATTGGCCGGTGTCGCGCATCCACGGGCTGGATTGAATGCGGGCGAGTGTATGATCGAGCTCGACCAGTGGATCGTCGACCTGGTGGTAGAGGCGATCCGTGTAGAGCACGCTGCCCAAGGCGCCGGTAGTTTTCGCCGCCGCGCGAAGGTCGTTTTGCAGCACGCCCATGCGCCGCACCACGTCGGTGTACATCTTGTCCCCTCGGACGAATTCGCCGATTGGGCCGCGGCCGTCCTCCATGTCTCGGAGCGTGGCATCCACGATGCGCAACTGCTGCTGGAACTGCTCCAGGTCCAGGCTTTTCATCAGATCCGGCGAACCTTTGTAACGGATCTCGCCGCCGGCCGCGATGTGCGTCGAACTGAGCCCGCTGGTGATGTCGACGAATTTGTCGCCGACCAGGTTGTCGGCCGTCAATTCCGCGGTCGAATCGCTGCTGATGGTCGATAGGCGGCCGCTCTGGATGCTCAGAATCACGCGCACAGCGCGGTCCGGGACGGTGGAACCGGAAATGCCGACGCTAGCCGCCCTGCCGACATCGATGCCATCGACACGCACGTCCGCTCCGGTGGCCAGGCCCGTGGCGTCGGGAACGTAGAGGTATAAGGTGACCTTTGGCTGGAACAAGGTCCCTCCGCTGAGCAGGATCAGCAGCACGGAGAGAATCGCCAGGGCAGACAGGGTAACCACGGTGACGCGAAACTTCGCCCAACCGATGCCGCGAGTGGCTGACATTCACCTGGGATTGTACCGCGAGGGCAGGGTGGGGCATGCTTTGGCCGCCCTTGGTTTTCACCAGCCAGCACCACTTAGCCTGGGCGCATGCCGGCGCCGGCCAAACGTCTAGGCCCCGGAAAATGTGCTAGGTTAGTGATTTCACGCTTGCTTGGAGGAAGAATGGAAGCCCTCGGGATGATCGAAACGAAGGGGCTGGTCCCGGCTATTGAAGCCGCCGACGCCATGGTCAAGACCGCCAATGTGGTGCTGACCGGCAAGGAGTTCGTGGGCGCCGGTCTGGTGATGGTCACCGTGCGCGGCGATGTGGGCGCCGTCAAAGCGGCTACCGACGCGGGGGCCGCCGCGGCCCGGCGCGTGGGTGAACTGGTCAGCGTTCACGTCATTCCCAACCCGCACGAGGAAGTGGAAAAGGCCCTGCCCACCAGCGGCCTGAAAAAATAGCGGCTCATGCTCGCCGATAAAGATCTCCTGTCGATTCAGGAGGTCCGCTCCAAGGTCGACAAGGCCTATCAGGCCTCTCTCAAATACCGGAGCTACACCCAGCAGCAGGTGGATGCGGTTGTCGAAGGTGCGGCAGCGGCGGCGCGCGCGAACGCCCGCCGGCTGGCCGAAATGGCGGTCGAAGAGACCGGCTACGGCAACGCCAAAGACAAGTACATCAAGAACCTGCTGAACTGCGACTGGCTGCCGCGCCGGATGCGGGGCATGAAGACCGTGGGCGTGCTGCGCGAGCTGCCGGAGGAAAAGATCGTCGAGTTCGGCGTTCCGGTGGGCGTGGTAGCGGCGATTCTGCCCACTACTAATCCCACTTCCACGGCGTTCTACAAAATTCTGATTTCGCTTAAAGCGGGCAACGCGATCGTGCTGAGCCCTCACCCGCGCGCCCACAAATGCACCTGCGCAGCGGCCGGCATCCTGTACCAGGCGGCGGTGGAGGCGGGGGCGCCCGAGGACATTATTCAGTGCATCGACACGGCTACGCTCGAAGGCACGACGGCGTTGATGCGGCATGAGCGCACTGGCGTCATCCTCGCCACCGGCGGACCGGGCATGGTGAAGGCCGCCTATTCGAGCGGCAAGCCGGCATTCGGCGGAGGGCCGGGCAACGTGCCGGTGCTGGTGGACACTTCAGCCGACCTGGAAGAGGCTATCCCCAAGATCGTTGAGGGCAAGAGCTTCGACTACGGCACGGTGTGTTCGAGCGAGCAGGCCATCGTGGCTGAAAGCTCACTGCGCGACCGGATCATGGCGCTGCTCAAGGCGCAAAAAGCGTACATCGCCACCGACGCCCAGAAGGAAGCGTTGGGCAAACTCCTGGTGATGCCCAACTGGAGCATCAATCCGCAGTGCGTGGGCCAGGCGCCGGCGAAGCTGGCGCGCATGGCGGGTTTCGAAGTGCCGCCGGATACGTCCATCATTTGCGCCGAAGTGGGAGGGGTGGGCAAACAGCACCCGCTCTCGATGGAAAAGCTCTCGCCGGTGCTGGCGCTGATCTGGGTTGCCGATTTTGCCGCGGCGCTCGATACATGCCACGCGCTGCTGAAGTTCGGCGGGCTGGGCCACACGGCGGTGATTTACTCGCGCGACGATAAGCGCACGCGCGAATACGGCGCGCGCATGCCGGCCATGCGGGTGCTGGTGAACACGCCCGCGCCGCAGGGTTCCACCGGCATCACCACCAACGTGTTCCCCGGCATGACCCTCGGCTGCGGCGCCATCGCGGGCAACATCACGTCCGACAACGTGGGCCCGCAGCACCTGATCAACATCAAGCGTCTGGCGTACGTGGTTCGCAAGCCGGAAGAGGCTTTCGAGATGCCGCTCGATATCAACCTGGCGCCGGCGGGACCGCCCAGCTCCGGCTCAGGTATCGGTATCGACCGCAGCACGGTGGTGGCCGCAGTCGAGCGCTACCTGGCCTCGCGCGGCGCCGTCGCCGCAGCGCCGGCTCCCGGCGGCCCGTCCTGTAACGCCTCGTGCGCTCAGCCAGCTCCCGCGGTGACTTCCTCGGTTGTGCCCAACGTGGCGGCCGAGGTGGTCGACCGTTTCCTGGCGCGCCGCGGCGGCGATTCCAGCGGCGGCTACACATGACTGACCGCGCCCGCGCCGGAGCACGCGCCACCGCCGGCGCCACTACAGCCCCCACCCACGCCCGTGCCTTTTGTGTGCGAAGCCGACGTGCGCGACGCCATCAAGCAAAACCGCAAAATCTTTATCGGGCCGAAGACGATCGTTACGCCATCCGCCCGCGACCTGGCCAGCCCCTCTGATATTCTGGTGTTGGTTCAGGCCTGAGGCGCCACCAAGTGGATTTAAATCTCGATACCCTCAAGCGCGAAATCTTGGACTATCTAGACTCAGCCGGCTTCGCTGTCTTTCACAACCGGCCGGGCGGCCTGGAAGGGCTGCCGCTGGTCCTTTGGGATACCGAGAAGCATCCCGACTACCGGGTGTTTCTCGATGTCGCGCAGAAGTGTGAAGCCAAGCTGATCCTCTTCGCCTCCGCCGAGTTTGAGGCTTCGGACATCGAAGAGCTGGAAGCCCAGCTCGACGATTGCGAGCTCAACCGGGAGGAGCGCCGCGAATACGAATCGCGCCTGCGCGAGCTGCGCGTCTTCACCGGCTTGACCTGCTCGCTGGAGCTGGCTTTCGATCACCACGCGCGCCTCTACGTTTACGAACTGCAGCCGGACTGGTACGACGAATTTGGGGGCATCGAAGACGAAATCATGGCCCGGACTCCCGAAGACGATGAGCCTGATTCGCTTCCCGGCTACTTCTCGAAGAATTGACCGGCGTGGTAGGGCACGCTTTAGCTTGCCACCGCCCGCTTGCGGGCGCGCGTTTTTACACCTTGCGCAGATAGCAGCCCGCAAGCCATGCTGACGCCCCCGATGATCTCCGCCATGCCCGCCCGCTGGCTCTTCCCCGATCCCGAGCCCGGCCGCGCCGCAACTCTGGGCGCAGAGCTGGGCGTCGGCTCGCTGGCCGCCAAGGTCCTCGTGGCGCGCGGATTCACCGATGTGGAATCGGCCCGCCGCTTTCTCCACCCTTCGCTCGGCGATCTCTTTGACCCGTTCGGACTGCGCGATATGGAGCCCGCCGTTCAACGCCTGCGCGCCGCCATCGCGGCCGGCGAACCGATCCTCATCTACGGCGATTACGACGTGGATGGCACGACCGCAGTTGTGCTGCTGATGACCGCCATCCGCCTGGCCGGCGGCAGCGCGTTCTATCATGTGCCGCACCGCCTCAAAGATGGTTACGGCATGCGCTCGGAGGTAGTGGAGGATGCGGCCGCGCGCGGCGTGAAGCTGATCGTGAGCGTGGATACCGGCATTCGTGCGGCGGAAGTGGTGGTGCGGGCCGGCGAGTTGGGCATCGCGGTGATCATTACCGACCATCATTTGCCCGAAGCCGATCTGCCGCCGGCGCTGGCGGTGATCAATCCCAATCGCCGGGATTGCCCGTATCCGGACAAAGACCTCTGCGGCGCGGGCGTTGCCTTCAAGCTGGCACAGGCTCTTTTGGCCCGGTCCGGCTGGCCTTTGGAAAAGCTGGCGCGTGTCTCGGAATCGCTGTTGAAGCTGGTAGCCATTGCCACGGTGGCCGACGTGGTGCCGCTTACGGGCGAGAACCGCGTCATGGTGAAACATGGGCTCGAGGGTCTCGCCGATGCGCGCAACCCCGGCCTGCGGGCGCTGCTCGAGGTGGCCGGTTTCAGCCGCGGCGCAACGCCTAGCGCGCGCCAGGTAGCCTTTCAACTGGCGCCGCGCATCAACGCCGCCGGCCGCATGGATACCGCGCAGAGCGTCATCGAATTATTTCTGACCTCCGACCCGGCGCGCGCCCGCGAGCTGGCGCAACAGCTTCACGATCGGAACGCCGAACGCCGCCAGGTGGAGTCCGCGGTCCGCGACGCCTGCGAGCAGGTTCCGGTGGAAGCTCCCGCCGCAGCTCTGGTTTACTACGCGGAGGACTGGCACCGCGGCGTGCTCGGCATTGTCGCCAGCAGGCTTGTTGAGCGGCTGCACCGGCCGGTGTTCGTGCTGGGCCGCAACGAAGAGGACGGCATGGCGCAGGGCTCCGGCCGCAGTATCCCGGCGTTTCACCTGCTGGAAGCGCTGGAAGCGATGCCCGACCTGTTCGTGCGCTTCGGCGGCCACAAACATGCCGCCGGGGTGACGCTGGAAGCGGCTCGGGTGGATGAGTTTCGACAGCGCTTTAACGCTTATGCCGCCGCCCGGCTGAGTCCGGAGGACTTTGCGCCGCAGGTGGAGATCGACGCTGTCGTCGATCTCCGCGAAATCACCGAAGCGGCGATTCAGGATGTCTTCGCCCTGGCGCCGTTCGGCCACGGAAATCCGCCGCCGCTATTCGCCGCGCGCGCCGTCGAAGTGGCGGCGCCGCCGGTGGTGATGAAGGAAAAGCACCTGCGCATTGCGGTACGCCAGAACGGCCGCAACCTCACGCTCAAGGCCTGGAATTTCTCCGCGCGCGCTGCCGAATTCGCGCCGGGCACGCGGCTCGACATCGCGTTCGAACTGGAAGAAGATGCGTACTCGGCAGCTCGCGGCTACCCCGGATGGTCCGCGACACTGCGCGACGCCCGCCCGGCGTAGCCGTGGCTCTCTACACGTGACAGACGACCAAAACCGATCGTCTGTCCTACCGGGCCGGACATGCCCGGCCCCTACGGCAAACGCAACCCTACTTTTGCGCGACCAGCACGCGCGACGGATAATAAACCTGCCGGACAAAATGATCTTCCAGCAGGCGCAACTGTGCGGCCTCGATGAGCTCGGGAACCCTGCGCTCCACCTGGCGGCCCCAGAAGGCGGGGGCAAGGCTGCCCAACACCTTGTAGACTGAGTTGAAGATGGCGGTATTCTGCCCGATCAGCACCAGCGTCAGCTTGCAGCCGGGCCGCAGAACGCGATGAAACTCCGCGATGGTGCGGACGATATCGTCGCCTGAAAGCAGCTCGAGCAGATAGCAGCAGAACACCGCATCGAAGGTCTCGTTGCGGAAGGGCAGTTGGCGCGCATCCACGGCCTGGCACAAGGTCCGGGCGGCGGGAAAGCGGCGCCTCGCCTGGCGTCCGGTGCGGGCCGCCATGTTCGGCGACAGATCGAAACCGATGGTGGCGCCGGAGGGATTCACTTTCACCAGGCGGCGGAACATTTCACCGCTGCCGGTGGCGGCCTCCAGCACGTCCATGCCGTCGCGCACTCCGGAGCGCGCCAGGGCGCGGCGGTGGGCGCGCGAGTGGAACAGCATGGTGGAAAGCGGATAAACCGCCGCGAGATGATCATAGACGCGGCGCGTTCGCTGGGCCAGCGTCATCGGCAGCCCGCCGGCGGGCCACTCGCTTACCAGTTCTTCGAGTCTGGGCAAAAGTCTCTCCTCAAACGATTCATGAAACTGCCGCCAGGTTGGTTTCCAGTTCGGGCACCTCGATCTGTACGCGGGTGCCCTGCCCCGGCTGGCTTTCGATCCACATGCGGTAATCGTTGCCGAACAGCACTTTCAGCCGTTCGTGCACGTTGCTGACACCGATGCCGCGGTCGAGCACGGTGGCCAGTCTTTCTTCCGGAATCCCCACTCCGTCGTCCTCCACCAGCAGGTGCAGGCGCGCTCCGCCGCGGCGCGTCCGGATGCGGATGGTGCCGCCTTCTACCTTGCTGCTGAGCCCGTGCTTGATCGAGTTTTCCACCAGCGGCTGCAGCAGCATGCTGGGCACCAGCATGTCGAGCGTGTCTTCGGCTACGTCCCTTTCGAAGCGCAGCTTGTCGCCGAAACGCACCACTTCGATCGACAGGTAGTCTTCGATGAAGCTCAGCTCCTCGCGCAGGCTGCTGAAGTTTTCGTGTTTGCGCAGCAGGCGCCGCAACACCTTGGAAAGCTTCACCACCATGACCCGCGCCTGGTTGGGATCGGTGCGGATCAGCGATGAGACGGAGTTGAGGGTGTTGAACAGAAAGTGCGGGTTGATCTGGCTGGTGAGGGCGGCCAGGCGCGCTTCCACCAGCAGACGCTGCTGCTCTTCCAGCTTCCTTTCGTTGCGGGTGTTATTCCAGATCTTCAGCGGTATGGTGACGGCGAATACAGTCGAAAGGTAGAGCGCCACCCAGGTCAGGGGATGGTCAATGCCAGGCGGGTGAAGCCGGAAGACGCTGACAACGGTGCCCCGCCCCAGGTTGGATTGGGCCAGAATCTGGCGCAAGAACTCCGCCACCAGAATCGCGGCGAACAGCAGCAGGTGAAACGCGGTGCGCTGATAGTTGCGGCTTTCCTTGAAGAAGCGCCAGATGTTGAGATCGAAGAAGGGCGAGAAGCGCCAGATCTCCTCCGTATCCGGGGCCAGGTCGCGCACCAGACCGCCCAGCACACCCACGCCGGCCAGCAGCGGCAAGGTGAGCAACTCGCGGCCGGGGAATAGCGCGGGCAGCGAGATGAGCACTCCGGAAACCAGGCCGGTGACGTAGCCGCCCAGAATGCCTGCCATCAGACTGCCTTCCAGACCCAGGTCTGCGCCATTGTAAGTGTCGTGACCGGCCACCCGGGTGGCAACGCTGGCGCCGAAGACGACGCTGAGCCAGATCGCCAGCTCCAGCCGTTTACCCAGCGTGCGGTTTTCCCGCATCAGCATGGCTTTGAAGCGGTTGGAGCGCGCCAGGATACTCGCGATGGCGGCCATAGTGGCCAGCTTGACCAGCAGCGATACCAGGTAGCCTTGCAGCATTCAACGCTGGAAGCCATTATAATGGAAGGAGTAAGGGTTCCCCTAACGCATCATGAACAGTCACTCCGCGGTGCCGCTCGAAAAAGTGGCCGAAGCGGACTTCCCGACCGAGTTCGGCGTGTTCCGGATTTACGGCTTCCGGGGCGGCCGCTCGGACCCGGCCGACGATCGAGCCGAAGAGGCCGTCGCCCTGAAGATGGGCGATCTGGCCGGCCAGGCGCCGCTGGTTCGCATCCATTCCCAATGCCTGACCGGTGATGTGTTCCACAGCTTGCGCTGCGATTGCCGCGCGCAACTGGAGATCGCGCTCGAGAGCATCGCCCGCGAGGGCTGCGGCCTGCTGATCTATGAGCTCCAGGAGGGACGAGGCATCGGCCTGCTCAACAAACTGCGGGCCTACGAGTTGCAGGATCAGGGCGCTGACACGGTGGAAGCCAACGAGCAGTTGGGCTTCGATTCCGACCTGCGCAGTTACGCGCTGCCGGGAGCGATTCTGCGCTACTTCGGCCTGCGGGAAATCCGCCTGCTCTCCAACAACCCGGAAAAAGTAGAGGCCGTCGAGAGTGCCGGCGTGCGTGTAGTGGAGCGTGTGCCATGCCTGGCTCACGTGATCGACACACGCGAGGCCTATCTGCGCACCAAGAAAGAAAAGATGGGGCACCTGCTGGAAGGGCTTTAGGCGGGTGAGCGCTTTGTGGAAAGTCGGGCCTGGCGTGCCCGGCCCCAACGGGCGCCGCGGAGACAGGTTCGCGTATTTGCGAAATGGCGCATTCGGCCGGCTGTGGCTCGCGCTGCCGCTCCTCATTTACCTGTTGCTGCCGACCCGGAATTACTACTGGGACGGCGTGGCTTTTGCCATCAACGTAGAAAAGCAGCTCCCGCTCCGGGACACCTTGCATCCCAACCACTTGATCTATGCCGCGGCCCACGTCTGGCTGTACAATGTGGCGCTGTGGCTAGGGCTCAAAACACGCGCCTTGTTCCTGATGCAGTTCGTCAACAGCCTGCTGGCCGGCGCCAGCGTGGCGCTCCTCTACCGGGCGCTGCGGCGCAGAACCATCCCGACGGAGAGTGCAATTGCGGGCGCGCTGGCGTTCGCTTTCGCGGCCACCTGGTGGAAGTTCTCGACCGACGCGGATGCGTACATTCCCTCGATTTTTCTCCTCTTGTGCGCGAACGACCTGGTCGAAACCCGGCGCAGCGTGGTCCTGGCCGGCCTGGCGCACGCAGCGGCGATGCTGTTTCACGAACTGGCGTTTCTGTTTCTGCCGATTGCTTTGTTCCGCCTCAAAGAGCCCAAGAAAGCTTTGTCTTACGCCGCCTGCTCGCTGGGGCCGACCGGCATCGCATATGCGTTGGCTTACCGGGCGGTGTTCGGACAGTTCCGCGCCGGCGGCATGGCCGCGTGGATGACTGCGCATTCGCCGGACGCCTCGTACTCCTGGCAGCCGGTGCGCGACTTCGTCCTGACGCTCACGGGAACGCTGCGCCTTTTTTTCGGCGGCAGACTGGACCAGGTGAAAGCGGAGCCGTTCACCATCATCGGAGCTGCAGCCCTGGTTGCCTGCGTGCTGGGCCTGACGGTGGGCGGGAGGCGCAGTGGCTCGCTTCGGTTTCAGGTTCCACCAAAGGACCTGTTGCTGTGGGTCGCTGTGTATGCGGCATTCCTGTTCGTCTGGATGCCGCAGAACACATTTTACCGGCTGTTCTACCTGCCGCCGCTGCTGCTCGTCGCGTGCTGCTCAGTGGGGCGCGCCAGGGCGGATCGCCTTTTGCCGTGGATGATTTGCGCCGTGCTGTTTCTGTGGAACCTGGTCTTTGCGATTTACCCGCAATCGCGCGTGGAGAACAACGCGACGCTCCGTTTTGCGCTGGCGCAGCACGAGAACTGGCCGCCGGGCACGCCGATCGCGTTCCACACTTTCCATCCGGACCTGTGGACCATCAGCTACTTCAACCAGCAGGCCGCATGGATCGGGTTCGACAAAATGGACCTCGGCCGGTTGGACCAGAGCCTGGCCGATGCGCGCCAACGCCGCCAGCCGCTCTGGCTGGAAGCGACGGCATACGAATTCCTGTCTGCGGATCCCGACGGCCGTCGCTGGCTCGGGTCTCACCCGCCTCCCGCATTGTTGCGCTTCCACGACTCGAAGCACGACTTCCAGTTTTATGCCGTTCGGTAGGGCGGGGCAGCCTGCGGTTGGCCGGTCGGGGACCGGCCCCACGGATGGCCTAAAATCGAAGCTTGAAGCTGGCACTCATCGGGTACGGCAACGTGGCGCGCGCGCTGGCGCGGCTGATCGGGAACAAGCGCCGCGAGTTCGCCTTCACCATTACGGGAATCCACACGCTGCGGCATGGAACCGCGGTGGACCCCGACGGGCTCGCCGCCGAGCCGGAGTTCGGCCCGCATGCCGGCTCCATCGAAGAGTTTCTGGACGCGGCCGGCGCGGATGTCGCCGTCGAGTTGACCACGCTCGATCCCACCAGCGGAGAGCCGGCCATCTCCCACATCCGCGCGGCGTTCGCCCGCGGCATGCAGGTCGTCACCGCCAATAAAGGTCCCATCGCCCACGCTTACGCCGATCTGCGCGACCTGGCGGCGAGCGCCGGGCTCGGGTTCCGATTCGAATCGGCGGTGATGGATGGCGCGCCGGTCTTCAACCTGTGGCGCCACACCATGCCGGGAGTGAGGGTGCTGGGCTTCGCCGGCGCGCTCAATTCGACGTCGAAGGTGGTGGTGGAAACGATGGAGCGCGGCTTCTCGTTCGAGGACGGCCTGGCCGCGGCCCGTTCCATGGGCATCACCGAAGCCGGAGGCGCTTTCGACGTGGAGGGCTGGGACTCCGCTGCGAAGACCGCGGCGCTGGCCAACGTGCTGCTGGACGCGCGCAGCACGCCGCAACAGGTTTCGACGCGCGGCATCGCCCGCCTGACGCCGGAGCGGATCGCGGAGATCAACCGCCAGGGCAAGACCGTGCGCCTCATCAGCCGCGCGCGGCGCACGCGCTCCGGCGTCTCCTTGCGCGTCCGCGCCGAAGTGCTGGATCGCGCCGACATTCTGGCCGCGCCACGCGGTACGTCCAACATCCTGCTCTTCCACACCGACCTGATGGGCACGTTCGGCACGGTATCGATCGATCCCGGCGTGGAGCAGACCGCCTATGGCGTGTTCAGCGACTTGGTAAGCCTGCAGCGGTAGGGCACGCTTTAGCTTGCCCGAAAAATCATCAAAACGAGTGATCAGTTCGCGGCGGTCTTCGGTCTTTTGCGAACCAAAATATTCGCGGAAATGCCGGGCAAGCTGAAGCGTTGCTGAAAGAGTGCGAAAGATTTTGGAGCCACAGATGAACACGGAGAAGCCAGTTCTTCTCAATCTGTGTTCATCTTGTTGATCTGTGGCGCGTTGTGTTTTAGGTTTTTTGGGGCAAGCTAAAGCGTGCCCTGCCCCTCTGAAAACGACATGCCGGCGAAACTCACCACGCTCGCATCGTCGATGCTCCACTGTTCGTAGCTGAGCAACTGGCCGCGCGCCCGGGGAGCGGTCTTGAGGAAGGTGTAGAACGGGGACGACCCGCACCATTTCAGATCGTCGCGGTTTTCCTGTACCAGATTCCAGAAGCCGTCCGCGTCGCCTGAGGCGATGCGGGCGATGCGATCGCGATCGCGCGTTTCCACCTGCTCCATCACGCCCTGGCTGGCGCGGGCTTCGAACGCATCGTGATAGCGCGCGCCCATATGCGCCATGTCCACACCCAGAATCCAGAAAAGCCGGTCGCCTTCGCGCTCGCGCAGCTCGCGCAGGGCATCGATAAAGCGCTGCACGTCTTCGTCGTCTTCCGGCTTGCCTCCCCGGATCAGGCTGTGGGCGAAGCCTCCGCAAAGAATCGGCAGAATGCGCGTTTGAGGCCCGAGCACGTGCTGCAGGAAGATCAGCTCCAGCTCCACGGTGTGTTCGAAAGAGTGGCAGAAATCTTCCATTTCAATGGCGCCGGGAGCGCTTCGGCTGAGCCAATCCACCAGCCGGACGTCGGTCGGCGATTCCCCCAGCGGCGTGCGGAAATTCTTGCGCGTCAGGCCGAACTTTTCCGGACGGCCGTAGTGCGAGGTTGCCAGGATCACGAACGTCCGCTCGCTATCCTCCGGCCGCAACATCTGGTAAGCGGCGCGGTACGATTTTGCGCCACCCTCCGGGCTCGCGTGCGGCGCCGCGATTGCCATCAGCCTGCCGTCCTTGGCTGTCCGCGCCGCGCCGTTCATGTAGCGTACCAGGGTTTCGCAGAGGGCTCCGGCGTCGGCCGGGTAGGCGCCGCCGGCATGAGCCGGCTGGCGTACGGGCTCGGCGGCAAATTGCGCGCGGCGCTCCCGTTCCATGCGCATGAAATTCTCGTCTTCCAGAAAGCCCGCGCCGCTCAGCGTGTCTACCAGGCTCGTGGCAAGATTTCCGGCTTCAAGGTCGTCGATCAGCCGCACCAGCATGGCTCGCAGGTCGAGGTCCGTCTTCTCCCCGTCGAAGCATGAAAGGCACTCCACCAGCAGCGTTGGAACAATCAGCACCGCGTCAGAGAAGTGGTGGCCATCGCGGATCAGCAGCCCGGGGTGCTCCGCGGCCGGCGATGGCATGAAATCCAGATCGAGGCGAAGGCGAGGCAGTGTCTGCGACAAGTGCCTATGTTAGCGCAGGCCGGCAGCGCGCCGCCCAAGCCGGGACGCTACTCCTCCGGCACAGGTAGGACAGACCTGGACAGACCAGGACAGACCATCGACTTTCGTGGTCTGCCACGCCTGGCACGCCAGCTTGACAGACGACCAAAACCGATCGTCTATCCTACCTCTGACAGCGGGTACGGGCCGCAGTTAGTTTCACGCGATTCCCAACCGCTTCTGCATCTGTTCGAGCGATGTGCCTTTGGTCTCGGGGAAGAAGACCAGGACAACCACGAACTGGACCGCCATCATGACTCCAAAAAAGGCAAACGGCAGGGCGCCGGACCTGGCCGCGACCATCGGAAACAAAAACGAGATCAGCGCGTTCATGATCCAGTGCGTGAAGCTGCCCAGGCTCTGGCCCTGGGCGCGTACCCGGTTGGGAAAGATTTCGCTCAGATACACCCAGATCACCGCGCCTTGCGAGAACCCGAAGAAGCCAATGAAGCCTACCAGCAGCCACACCAGAATCGATTCGTGGCGCGCGGTCGAGAAGACGTAGGAAACGCCGCCCAGGCAGACCGCGGTGCCCACCGCCCCCACCAGCAGCAGCACCTTGCGGCCGATCCGGTCGATCACCGACATGGCAATCACCGTGAACAGCAGGTTGGTGGCGCCGATGGCGACCGCCTGCAGGTCGCTCGAGACTTTGTTGAAGCCGGCCTTGGCGAAGATGTCGTTCAGGTAATAGAGAATCGCGTTGATGCCGGAAAGCTGGTTGAACATGGCGAGCGAAACCGCCAGCAGAATCGGCATCCGGTATTTGCGCGTGAACAGCCGCTCCTTGGCGTGCCCGTGCTCGGCGTCGATGGAAGCGACGATTTCCGCCAGCTCGCCTTCCACGTCCTCGGCGCCGATGGCGGCGAGCGTCTGGCGCGCCTCCGCCACCCGTCGCTTCTGCGCCAGCCAGCGCGGGCTGCGCGGGATGCCAAACAGCATCATCAGGAACAGCAGGGCGGGCAGGGCGGCAACGCCCAGCTTCCACCGCCATTCGGCGCTCCCCAGCGAGAACTGTCCCAGCAGGTAATTGGACAAGTACGCCAGCAGAATTCCTGAGACCACGTTGAACTGGAAGAAGCCCACCAGCCGCCCGCGCCACTTCGCCGGTGCGACCTCGGCGATGTACATGGGCCCCAGCACGGAGGAGCCGCCTATGCCCAAACCGCCAATGAAGCGGAAGACGAGGAGGGAATACCAGTCCCAGGCGAATGCGCAGCCCAACGCGCTGGTCACATACAGCACCGCCATCAGCCGCAGACTGTCGCGGCGGCCCAGGCGGTCGCCCGGGTAGCCGGCGGCAACCGACCCCACCACCGTCCCGCACAGGGCGGCGGCCACCGTGAAGCCCAGCATCCAGTGCGACAGCCGGTACAGGTCGGTCAGTGCGCCGGTGGCGCCGGCAATGACGGCGGAGTCGAAACCAAACAGCAGCCCGCCCAGCGCGGCCACCACAGTGCTCTTCAGCAGGGAAGCGTTCAGGCGCATCAGCGACAGCTTATCAGAAGGCGGGTTCCCCTTCGCCAACGTCACTCGGCAGCGGCTTGCGGAGCAAGGCGATAGGCAGGTTTGTCGAAATGCGCGTTTCCCGCCGCCCAGGTTATTGAGAAACCGCCGCCGTCCGCGGCACTCAGTTCTTAATCGGATTCTCGCCATGGCGCTCTTCAAGACTCAAAGTGCGGCTGTCTACGGGATTGACGCACACCGTATCGATGTCGAAGTCGATATGTACGCTTACGGTTCCCCGCGCGATTCGCGCATGGTTGGGATGCCCGATGTTGCCGTCCGCGAAAGCCGGGAGCGCATCAAGTCCGCCCTCATCAACTCCGGCTTCGGATATCCCAACAAGACGCTCACCATCAACCTGGCGCCGGCCAGCGTGCGCAAAGAGGGCGGCGGTTTCGATCTGCCGGTGGCGCTCGGCATTCTGGGCGCCATGGGGGTGGTGAAGGGGCTGGACCAACACATTCTGACTGGCGAGCTTTCGCTCGACGGCGCCATCCGTCCGATTCGCGGCGCTCTTTCGATCGCCGTCTGCGCCCGCGCAGAAGGCATCCCGAACCTGATTCTGCCCGCCGAGAATGCCGCCGAGGCCGCGGTGGTGGAAGGCGTCAGCGTCTACGGCATGCGCCACCTGGCCGAGGTTGTGGCTTTGCTGTCGCGTCCCCTCGAGTTCACGCCCGCCGTGCCGGTTCCGAACGGCCACCCAGCCGATTCGCCTACCGCGCCGGACTTCGGCGACGTGCGCGGCCAGACCATGTCCAAGCGCGCGCTGGAAGTGGCCGCAGCCGGCGGCCACAACGTCCTCATGATCGGGCCGCCCGGTTCCGGCAAAACCATGCTGGCCAAGCGGCTGGCCGGCGTCCTGCCGCCGCTCACTTTCGAGGAGGCCATCGAGACCACCAAGATCCACAGCATCGCCGGTCTGCTCGGTTCCGGCGGCGGTCTCCTCCATCAGCGCCCCTTCCGCGCTCCCCACCACACCATCTCCGACGCCGGCCTGATCGGCGGCGGCATCGGCACGCCCCGCCCGGGCGAGGTCAGCCTGGCGCACAACGGCGTTCTCTTCCTCGACGAATTCCCGGAGTTTCCGCGCGACGTGCTGGAAATGCTGCGCCAGCCCATCGAAGACGGGTCGGTCACCATCGCCCGCTCCGTGATGACGGTCTGCTTTCCTTCCAACTTCATGCTCGTCTCCGCCATGAACCCGTGCCCCTGCGGATTTTACGGCGACACCGGACGCGAATGCCGCTGCACGCCGGCCATCATCCAGCGATACCTCAGCAAGATCTCGGGGCCGCTCCTCGATCGCATCGATATCCATGTCGAAGTGCCCGCGGTCCCGTTCAAGGAGTTGCGCGATAATGCTCCGACAGAATCCTCGGCCCACATCCGCGCCCGCGTGGAGCGCGCACGAACCCTCCAGCAGGCGCGCGGTTTCTACAATTCCGAGATGCCTGCGCCGCTGATCCGCAAGTTGTGCGCCCTCGACGACGCGGGCGAGCGCACGCTCGAAATGGCTGTCCGCCGCATGAGCTTCTCCGCTCGCGCCCACGATCGCATTCTCAAAGTCGCCCGCACTGTCGCCGACCTCGCCGAATCCGAAACCGTGTCCGCCAAACACATCGCCGAAGCCGTCCAGTACCGCAGCCTGGACCGCAGCTACTGGAATTGACCGCGGCGGCCTGTGCCGTTCTTGTCCCGCAGCTCCGCTCTCAGCTTCATCCAGATCTCGTAGTAGCGCCACTCCGCCGGCGCGCCGGGTTCCTCGATGTGATCGGGCCGCAGGACCAGGTCGCCGGTGGCAAGAAGAATCTCCTGTACCTTCGGGTCTTGTTCCAGCTTGGCGCGCATCGCTTCGATAATCAGGCGATAATGCTCGCCGTTCTGCGATGAGCGATACGGCATGCGCCTGCCCTCGAAGGTCACCCAGCCGATGCCCATTCTGCGCATGTTCTCCTCGGCGAGCGTCCCGGCGTTCTTGGCCTCGAAGCTGGTCATTTGCGCCACCTGCGCGCGCGTGTGCCGCCACACGATGCCTGGAAATCTGGCCCGCGGATCGTTCTCTCCTTCGGGGTACAGCATCATCTGCCAGAGCCCTTCGACGCTTGCATAGCGCCGGCCGCGCAGCGTGAACGGCGTAGCCGCGAAGTTGGAGAGGATGCCGAGCTCGTTCCGCTTGGACAGGATCACCTCGCCCGGCCCGGCGGACTGCGGGAGTATTTCCCAGGCGGGCTTTTGCGGATCTTCCACCGGAGTCCACCAATGCGCCGGATAGCCGGCCTGCTGCCCCGCGGCAACTGCCGCGGTCAGCAAAGCGATCACTCCCGCCGATGCAGTCATATGGGACCTCACGCTAACCACGCCGCCCCAGCGCGCGGTATTTGCGCAGCAGCTCGTATAGCACCACTCCGCCGGCCGTCGCCACGTTCAGCGAGTGTTTGGCGCCCAGCATGGGAATGCGTACGTGAGTGTCGCATGCTTCGGAAACCCCGGCGCGGATGCCGTCCATTTCGTGGCCGAAAATCAGGCACACCGGAAAGCGCGGCTGCCAGTCGAACAGGTCCACGGCGCGCATCGAGGTTTCCACCGCGGCGAGCTCCGCGCCTTGCTCGCGAAGCCGTTGGAGCAAGGGCAGCGGGTCCCAGGTGTGCTCCCACGGAATGGTCTCTTCGGCGCCGAGCGCGGTTTTCGTGATTGCCCGCTTGGGGGGCCGTCCGGTGATGCCGGCCAGGAAAAGGCGCGCCGCGCCGGCGCCGTCGGCGGTGCGGAAGAATGCGCCTACGTTGTACAGGCTGCGCACGTTGTCGAGCAGAATCGAAACCGGCAGCGCGCCTATGTGCTCGTAACCGGCGCCGCCGGCGGTGGCTTGAAACGGAACGCGTTCCATGGCGGATGCTAAACTGAAATTCTAGTCCCCCATGCTCTCGATCGTCATCCCCATCCACAACGAGGAGCCCTCCATCCTGCCGCTTTACGACCGGCTGACCGCAGTGCTCGACGGGCTGAAGCGGCCGTATGAAGTCCTGTTCGTCGATGACGCCTCGAGCGACCGCACCTTCGAGCTGCTGGCCAACCTGGTGGAGACCGACGGCCACCTCAAGGTGATCCGGCTGCGCCGCAATTTCGGGCAGACCGCGGCGCTCTCGGCCGGCTTTCACGAAGCCCAGGGCGAGATCATCATCGCCATGGATGGCGATCTCCAGCACGCACCCGAGGACATTCCCGCGCTGCTGGAGAAAGTCGAAGAGGGATACGATATTGCCAGCGGCTGGCGGCAGAACCGGGTCGACAACGCCCTGCTGCGCAAGCTTCCCTCGCGCATCGCCAACTGGTTGATGGCCAAGGCCTCCGGCGTGGACCTCCGCGATTTCGGCACCACCTTCAAAGCCTATCGCGCCGAAGTGCTCAAAGACGTCCACCTCTACGGCGAGCTGCACCGCTTCATTCCCGCGCTGGCCAGCTTCTATGGCGCGCGTATCGCCGAGGTGCCCATTCGCAACTCGCTGCGCACGGCCGGCGATTCCCACTATGGCCTGGGGCGCACCTTCCGCGTGCTGTTCGACATTCTCACCATCCGGTTTCTGCTCAAGTATTTCACCCGGCCGATGCATTTCTTCGGCACGCTGGGGCTGGCCGGGACCACGCTCGGCAGTGGCATCATGCTGTTTCTCGGCGTGAATAAGATCTTCGGGCAGGATATCATCGCCGAGCACGGCCCGCTGATGGTTCTCGGGGGCCTGCTGCTGCTCGCCGGGCTGATTATGTTCAGCACCGGGTTCATCGGCGAGATGCTGATGCGCACCTACTTCGAGAGCCAGGACCGCCGCATTTACGCCGTTCGCGAAATCCGCACGCGCAAACAGCGCGGCGTCCCCGGCGCCCGTTAATCACGCACCTTCGCAGTTACAATACCGTTCGGGCCCGCGGGCGCCAAGCGCCGCGCGTTTCGAGCCTTGCAAGATCGCCCGGTATAATAAGAGCCATGTTCTTCCGCCGGGAGCACGTGCAACCGCCTACCTTCGAACAACGCATCGACAAACTGCGCGCGGCGGGCTTCGCGATCGCGCCGCTGGCCGGGGTTCTTCGGGTGACGCGCGGGCTGTGCGCGATCGATATGAAAGAAGAGGGCGGCGCAGCCGTCGCCGTGTGCCAGGCGGGCATTCTGATGGGCGCCGAAATCGGCGCGCTGGTGGATGGCGGCTACCAGAAGTTTTTCCGCACGCCTTCCGGAAAGCAAAAACCGGCCCTGGCCGATGAGCTCAAGGCTTTGCACGATTTCGACGAGGACCTGAGCCAGGCGCTGGGCCAGCAAACCTATTACAACCTGTCTCTGGGCACCGTCTCCACCTTCTATCTTTACGACCGCGTGGCGGACCGCGACCACGGTGTCCCGCACCGCGTTTGGGAAGAGTAGACCGTGATTCTGGTAGGGCACGCTTTAGCTTGCCCGTTTACCGAAAAAAACACCCCAAAAGATCGGCCGTAGATAAACGCGGATTGAAAGTATTCATCTCATCCGCGTGCATCTGCGTTTGTCTGTGGCTCGTAGTCTTTTGATGTTTTTCGGCAAGCTAAAGCGTGCCCTACCCGTGGTATCCTGAGTTTTTCACGGTAGAGGTGCGGCGGCCATCAGTACTGCGGGTCGAGTTTCCGGTTGCGCTCCGGAGATCCGTTGGAAAAGGGGCCGGTTGAGTTCCGCCGAAACCGCGCTGGGCCAGTGCAGTTCCCGGCGGTTGGGGGGCCAGGCTAATACCGGCCCACTGTCACCCGTATCATGCGTGGCATGGGGTGGAGCGCTATCGGGATCGAAGACGCGCCGTATTTCAGACGCTCTCTCCTTCTCCCTGCCTCCCCCGTTGGTGATTTCGATGGACGTATTTGCACTAACGCGGGCGCTGGTCGATATCGAGTCGATCACCAATAACGAAGAGCGCGTCGGCCGGTATCTCTACGACTACCTGCGCGGGCTGGCGGCGCGTTACGGTGGCAGCGTCGAAGCCATGGAGGTGGAGCCGCGCCGCTTCAATCTGTTCGCGCAGTTTGGCGAACGGCTCGACGTCACGCTTTCCACGCACCTGGATACGGTGCCCCCCTTCGCCGCCTCGCGCGAAGACGAAACTTTCATCTGGGGGCGCGGCGCTTGCGACGCCAAGGGCATCATCGCTGCCATGATCCACGCGGCCCAAGCGCTGCTCGAATCGGGCGAAGCTAATTTCGGGCTGCTGTTCCTGGTCGGTGAAGAGCGCAACAGCGCGGGCGCGTACCGGGCCGCCCGGACGCCGCGCGGCTCGCGGTACGTCATCAATGGCGAGCCCACCGAAAACAAGCTGGCGCTCGGCTCCAAAGGCTCCTTGCGCTATGAAGTCGTCGCCACCGGCAGGATGGCTCACTCCGCGTATCCCGAATTGGGCGATTCGGCCATCCACAAGCTGGTGGACGCGCTGGCCCGGATGCGCGGCATCGCTCTGCCGGTCGATCCGCTGCTCGGCGCCAGCACACTGAACATCGGCACCATTCACGGCGGCCGCGCGCCGAACGTGATCGCCGACGAGGCCAAGGCCGAAATTCTCATCCGCCTGGTGGGCGATTCCGCCGGAACCAAGCTGGCCCTGGCCGCCGCCGCCGAAGGCCGCGCCGAGCTCCGCGAGGTGATCGAGATCCCCGCCCTCCGCCTCAGCCCGCTGGACGGTATTCCCACCACCGTGGTCGCGTTCACCACCGATATTCCGGCGTTGAACCGCCAGTGGGGCGAGCCATTTCTCATCGGCCCCGGTTCCATTCACGTCGCCCACACGCCCGAGGAACGCGTGGCGAAGACCGAACTCAGCGAAGCCGTGGCCGTCTACATCCGCATGGTGAAGGAATTATGCAAACGCGCATCGAAGTAGGCATTCTTGGCGCTACCGGCATGGTAGGCCAGCATTTCATTAAATTCTTGCAGGGTCATCCCTGGTTTGAGCTGAAGTGGCTCGGCGCGAGCGACCGCTCCGCCGGCAAGAAATACAAGGACGCCATGACCTGGCACCTGCCCGGCGGCGTGCCCGCCACGGTGGCGGATTTGACCGTCGAAGAATGCCAGCCGGGCAACGCGCCGCGCCTGCTGTTCTCCGCGATGGATGCTTCGGTCGCGACCGAAATCGAGCGCGCCTTCGCCCAGGCCGGCCACGTGGTGGTGTCGAATTCGAAGAACCACCGCATGGAACGCGACGTGCCGCTGCTGGTGCCTGAGATCAACCCGGATCACCTCAAGCTGGTGCCGGCTCAGCAGCGCGCCCGCGGCTGGAAAGGCCAGATCGTCACCAACCCGAATTGCTCCACCGTCGGGCTTACTATGGGCCTCGGGCCGCTCAAGCAGTTCGGCATCACCAAGGTGATCGTCACCACCATGCAGGCCATCTCGGGCGCCGGCTATCCCGGCGTGGCGTCGATGGATATTATGGGCAACGTGATCCCGTTCATCGGCGGCGAAGAAGAGAAGATGCAGGTGGAAACGCAGAAGATCCTGGGCGCGTTTCGCGGCGATCACATCGAGCCCCTAGCGGCCAAGGTGAGCGCCCAATGCAACCGCGTGGCAGTGGTCGACGGGCATACCGAAGCCGTCTCGGTCGAATTCTCCTCGAAGCCGTCCGAGGACGAGCTGCGCCGCGCCTTCGCCGGTTTTTGCGGCGTGCCGCAGGAGCGCAAGCTGCCGAGCGCGCCGCCCGCGCCGGTCATCTATCTGGAAGAGAACAACCGGCCGCAGCCGCGCAAGGACGCGGAACGCGAGCGCGGCATGGCGGCCTTCGTGGGCCGGCTGCGGCCTTGCCCGGTGCTCGACTGGAAGTTCGTCGTCCTCAGCCACAACACGATTCGCGGCGCGGCCGGCGCCGCCGTGCTCAACGCGGAGTTGATGCATTCGGAAGGGATGCTCGACTGATGATCGTGATGAAATTCGGCGGCACCAGTGTGGAATCGGCCGCCGCCATCGCCCGCGTCGCCGCCATCGTCAAAGCGCGCGAGGATCGCCGCCCGGTGGTGGTGGTCTCCGCCATGGGCAAGACCACCAACAAGCTGCTCGCCATTGCCGCCGCGGCCATTCACGGCCCTCGGGAGGAATACCTGCGGCAGATCCACGACCTGCGCGATTTCCATTCCCGCGAAGCGCGCCAGGTGGTGCCGCTCGCCGAGCGCGCCGCGCTCGACCGTTTTCTCGATGAGCATTTCCAGGAGCTCACCGAGCTCGCCAAGGGCCTGGCCGTGCTCGGAGAGCTCACGCCGCGCTCCATTGACGCTATCTCGAGCTATGGCGAGCGGCTTTCCAGTTTCATTGTCACCCAGGCCTTCCGCCACTCCGGCATGGAAACGCAGCACCTCGACTCGCGCGACCTCATCGTCACCGACAAGCGCCACACCCAGGCTGCGCCGCTTTTCCCGCAAACTTACGCGCGGCTGGCCGCCACCGTTCCGCCGCTGGCCGCCAAAAGCGTCATCGTGATGGGCGGCTTCATCGCCGCCACTGAGGACGCCGTCACCACCACGCTCGGCCGCGGCGGCTCCGATTTCACGGCTTCGATTGTCGGAGCCGGCATCGGCGCCGAGGAGATCCAGATCTGGACCGATGTCGATGGCATGCTCACCGCCGACCCCACCATCCTGCCGGGCGGCCATCGCGTCAAGACCATTTCCTTCGCCGAAGCCGCCGAGCTGGCCTACTTCGGCGCCAAAGTTCTGCATCCGGCCACCGTGCTGCCGGCCATCGAGAAGAGCATTCCGGTTCTGATTCTGAATTCGCGGCGGCCGGATGTTCCCGGCACGCGCATCGTGGCCGAGCGAGTGCACTGCGAAAACGCGGTCAAATCGATCGCCTGCAAACGCAAGATCACCGTCGTCAACATCCACTCCACCCGCATGCTGATGGCGCACGGCTTTCTGCGCCGCATCTTCGAAGTGTTCGACCGCTTCGAAACGCCCGTGGACATGGTGGCCACTTCCGAGGTCAGCGTCTCCCTCACCATCGACAACCCGGCGCGCATCGAGGACGTGCTCACCGAGCTGCGCCAGTTCGCCGAAGCCGAAACCGAGCGCGATCAGGTCATCGTCTGCCTGGTGGGCGAAAACATCCGTTACACGCCGGGCGTGGCCCGCCGCGTGTTCAACGCGCTCGAGGGCATCAATGTGCGCATGATCTCGCAGGGCGGTTCGCTGCTCAACATCAGTTTCGTGGTGGCGGAAAAGGATCTGCGCCCCGCCATCGAATCGCTCCACCGGGAGTTCTTCAGCGAGCTGGACCCGGCCGTGTTCGAGCGCAACGAGGCCGTGCATGCCTGAACCGCACCGCCTGGCGATTGTCGGCTATGGCAAAATGGGCATGCTCATCGAGCATCTTGCGCCGGAATTCGGCTTTCACGTTGCTCTCAAGCTGGACGAATTCAACAACACCAATTTCGAAGGGCTGACGGCGGAGAATTTTCGCGGCGTGGATGTCGCGGTCGATTTCTCGATTCCCTCCGCCGTGCCCCGTAACGCCGAGGGAATTGCCGCGCTGGGCGTCAACCTTGTGATTGGCACCACCGGCTGGCTCGACCACCTGGAGGCCGTCAGGCAAGCGGTGGACCGGTACCGGACCGGCGCCGTGTGGAGTCCGAACTTTTCGATCGGCGTGAACGCCTTTTTCCGGCTGGTGGCGGAAGCCGCCCGCCTGCTGGCCGGCCAACCCGAGTATGGCGCCTGGGCCTGGGAGATTCACCACTCCACCAAAAAGGACGCGCCTTCGGGTACACTACTGAAACTGGTGGAGGAGATGAAGAAGGCCGGCTATGTGCGCGCCATCGACGCCGCTTCCAGCCGCGCCGGAGCGCATCCCGGCACGCATGAGATCGGCTTCGATTCCGCCGCCGATACCATCACCCTGCGCCATACCGCGCGCAGCCGCGAGGGCTTTGCCCGCGGCGCCCTGCAAGCCGCGCAGTGGATCGCCGGCAAGAAAGGCTTTTACGAATTCAGCGAGGTGGTGTTTCGATAATGAAGCTGCTGTGGCGCACGCACTCCTGCGTGCCGCGTCGAGACTCTTCTCGACGCCTTTTCGCTCAGTTGCGGCAGGCCGTCGGCAGGAGTGCCGACGCTGCACGCACGGGTGCGTGCGCCACGTTTGAGGCAGGATGAGCGGTAGCATCAAGGTGTTTTGGGGAGGCGGTACATGTTTACAGGATGCGGGACGGCGCTGGTTACGCCGTTCAAGAATGATCTGTCGCTCGACGAGAGTACTTTGCGCAAGCTGGTCCGCCGGCAGATCGACGCGGGCATCAACTTTCTGGTTCCGTGCGGCACCACCGGCGAAAGCCCTACCCTTACACGCGCCGAGCACCTGCGCGTGGTTGAGATCGTAGTCGATGAGGCGAAGGGCAAGACGCCGGTGCTCGGCGGCGCCGGCGGCTACAACACGCACGAGGTCATCGAACTCGCCCGAGAACTGGAGCGGATCGGTGTCGATGGCATCCTTTCCGTCACGCCGTATTACAACAAACCCACGCAGGAAGGCCTCTATCTGCACTACCAGGCCATCGCCGGCGCGGTGCGCCTGCCCATCGTCGTTTACAGCGTGCAAAGCCGTACTGGCGTCAACGTGGAACCCGCCACTCTGGCGCGCCTCGCGCAAATCGAAAACATCGTCGCCGTCAAGGAAGCTTCCGGCAACATTGGTCAAATGGTGAATGTGATTCACGAGGTGCCGGCGGACTTCACCGTGCTCTCCGGCGATGACGCCGTTACCATTCCGCTGATGGCGCTCGGCGGCCGCGGCATCATTTCCGTTGTCTCGAACCAGATCCCGGGTCCGATGGCGCAGCTCGCCCAAGCCTGTCTCGGCGGCGATTTCCCCGCGGCCCGGCAGATCCAGGCCCGCTACCTGCCGCTCATGAATATCAACTTTATCGAGGCCAACCCGATTCCGGTGAAGGCCGGGATGGCGTTGATGGGCCTGCTGGAACCCGTCTGGCGCCTGCCGCTGTGCCCGCCCGCCGCCGCCAATCTGGCTCGAATTGAAAAAGTGCTCGAGAGCCTGGGCCTGCTCGGGAGCGTGCCAGTTGCAGGCTGAGATCGAGCGCCTGTACGACGAAAAGCCCGCCACTTACACCGACGCGCATTTCCGCCTCTTCGCCGGGTTCAAAGCTGCGCTGAACGCGGGCCGCGCGCGCGCCGCCGAGCCGGATCCCGCTGCGCCCACCGGGTGGCGCGTCAACCAGTGGGTGAAGAAGGGCATTCTGCTCGGTTTCCGCATGGGCGGCATCATCGACATGTCGATCGACGCCAGCCGCCAGCCCTATTTCGACAAATCCACATACCCGGTAAAGTACTTCACCGCTGGCAGCGGCGTGCGCATCGTGCCCGGCGGCTCCAGCATTCGCGACGGCTGCTACATCGGCAAGGGCGTCACCTGCATGCCGCCCATGTACATCAACGCCGGCAGCTTCGTCGACGATGGCACCATGATCGATTCGCACGCCCTGGTCGGCAGTTGCGCGCAAGTCGGCAAGAACTGCCACATCTCGGCAGCCAGCCAGATCGGCGGCGTGCTGGAGCCGGTAGGGGCGATGCCGGTCATCGTGGAAGACGAAGTCCTGGTCGGCGGCAACTGCGGCATCTATGAAGGCGTCATCGTCAAGCGCCGGGCGGTACTGGGCACCGGCACGATACTCAACGGCTCAACGCCTGTCTACGACCTGGTCCGCAACACCGTGTATCGCGCCACCGCGGAGCAGCCGCTGGTAATCCCGGAGGAGGCTGTGATCGTCGCTGGCTCCCGCGCCGTCACCAGCTCGCCCGGCAAGGAATGGGGCATTTCCGTCTACACCCCGGTGATCGTCAAATACCGCGATGCCCGCACCGACGCCAGGATCCAGCTCGAAGACTTATTGCGTTAATCGTAACCACCCTGTAACCTCGCTCGTAGGGGCCGGGCACGCCCGGCCCGCTTGCGGGTATAATTAGACCAGATGGTTTTCGTGCCGCCCGCAGGATCGGGCCGTCGAAAGTCCGAGCAGTTTCCATCGGAATCTCTCTTCTCGTCCTTGTTTTTCCCATGGAGGTACCAGTAACCCACCGCATGAAAGCTAGCGTGCGCATTCAAAGAGGTGTCGAGAACCTGTTCGGCACCCGCGATGAGAACATCCGGTTGATTGAGAGCGGATTGAGCGTCCACACCCAACTGGTCGACAACAACATCGAAATCGAAGGTGAGGCTGGCAACGTCAGCCGCGTGGAGAACATCCTCGAGGATTACAACGCGCTGGTGCGCGAAGGCCACATCTTCAACAACGGCGATCTGAACAGCTATCTGCGCGTGGTGACCATCGATTCCGAGGTGTCCCTGCGCGCGCTGGTCCAGAGCGGCAAACAGCGCAACTTCGGCAAGAAGATGCTGGCGCCGAAATCGGTGAACCAGCGACGCTACCTGGAAGCCATCGAGCGCAACGACCTGGTATTCGGGATCGGGCCCGCCGGCACCGGCAAAACGTACCTCGCGGTGGCGATGGGCATTTCGGCGCTGATGAACAAGTCCGTCGCCCGCATCATCCTCACCCGGCCCGCGGTCGAAGCCGGCGAACGCCTCGGATTCCTGCCGGGCACGTTGCAGGAAAAAGTCGACCCGTATCTCCGCCCGCTCTACGACGCTCTCTACGACATGCTCGACAGCGAGCGCGTCGAAAAGCTGCTGGAGCGCAACGTGATTGAAGTCGCGCCCATTGCTTTCATGCGCGGCCGCACGCTGAATGACAGCTTCATCATTCTGGACGAAGCGCAGAACAGCACTTCGGAACAGATGAAGATGGTGCTGACGCGCCAGGGATTCAATTCCAAAATGGTGGTGAATGGCGACATTACCCAGATCGATTTGCCGAATGGCCGCCGCAGCGGCTTGATCGACGCCATGGAAGTGCTCAAGGGCGTCGAAGGCATCAGCTTTGTGCCCTTCGACGAGCGCGACGTCGTCCGCCATACGCTGGTACAGCGGATCGTGAAGGCCTACGAGCGTTACAACGAGACCATCGGCGTCGGGCGACAGCTCAGCTTGAAGCTTGCCGAACCTGCGGTGGAGGCTGCGCCCGCTGCAGAGGTTGCGCCTGCCGAAGCAACTGCGCCCGCCGAGGGCACTCCCGGCGAGAGTGCGACACGCGCCTGAGCGCAGCCATGTCCGCGCCCGTTGGCAGTACGGTTACTTTCTGGCGTCCACAAGTCGAAGTGCGTCCCGCCGGCGCGCTCCGTTTCGCGCGCCAGCTGGAGGCCCTGGTCGCGCACGGCCGCCCGTTTGACTGCCTGGTCACCGGGGATGCCCACATGCGCCGCCTGAACCGCGAGTTCCGCGGCAAGGATTACCCGACCGACGTGCTGTCGTTTCCAGCCGGCGATACTCAGGCGCGCATGCGGAAGACAGGCGACAAGAACCGGTCGCCTATCCCACCACGCGCCGGTGACATCGCCATCTCGCTGCCTCGCGCGCGCGCGCAGGCAAGGCGATTCGGACACTCGACCGAGCAGGAGATCCGCATCCTGATGCTGCACGGCCTGCTGCACCTTCTGGGCCACGACCACGAAAGTGACAGCGGGCGAATGGCGCGCGCGGAAAAACGCTGGCGCGTGCGGTTGCGTCTGCCGGACGGCCTGATCGAGCGGGTGCGGCCGTGATCCTGGCGGTGATTCTCGCGGCGCTCGTCGCCACTCCCGTGCTGGGGCTGGTGACGTTCGTGCAGCTTCTCTATCTCGAAAGCATGCGGCTGCGCACCCGCGACCTGCCAGCGCTCAAGTTTTTCAAAGACACGCTGGAAGACAAGCTCGGCCTGAAGACCGAAGACGGCGCGGGCGCGTTTTCGCTCATCAAACATACCCTGCTGGTGCTGCTCGGCATTTTCTATTTCGCGTGGTTCGCCGATGGCGAGCCGTGGAATGCGGCCGTTTTCTGGCAGGCGGTGCTGGCCGTCTGGCTGGTGATGATGGCCGTCGCCTACGCGCTGCCGCAGTTGCTCTACCGCCGCACTTCCGCCCGCTGGCTGCTGCCGCTGCTTTCGCTGCTGCGCGGTCTCGCCTGGATGGCGCGGCCGTTCGTCGCGCTGCTGGGCTTCTTCCAATCGCTGATCGACCTCGCGGACGATTCCAGCGCCGCCGAGGAGCAACCCACGCCCGCGGAGAACATCGACGCGCTCATTTCCGCCGGCCAGGAAGAAGGACTGATCGAAGAGCAGGACCGCAAGCTGATTCAATCCGTAGTCGAATTCGGCGACAAGGTGGTGCGCGAGGTGATGACGCCGCGGCCCAGGATTATTGCCATCCCGGCGGATTCCACCCTCGAGGAACTCCGTCAACTGGTGATCCACGAGCAGTACTCGCGCATCCCAGCCTTCGATAAGAACATCGACCAGATCACCGGCTTCGTGCATGTGCGGGACATGTTCGAACTGGAAGAGGAGGAGCGCGCCAAGCGTCTGGTGCGGGAACTGGTGCGCCCCATTCCGTTCGTGCCGGAGACGAAGCCGGTCAGCGACCTGATGCGCCACATGCAGCAGGAGAATACGCACATGGTGATCGTCGTCGACGAGTACGGCAACACCGCGGGCCTGGCGACTATGGAGGATCTGCTCGAAGTGATCATCGGCGAGATACGCGACGAGCACGAACCGTCGACCGACGTGATGGAGGACGGACACGGCGGATTCATCGTGGCGGGCAATTTCGACCTCGACCGCGTGGCCGACCTGCTCGAATCATTCCACCGCGAGGAGGACGTCGAATCCACCACCGTGGGCGGCCTGGTCAGCGAGTGGCTGGGGCGGGTCCCCAAGGCCGGCGAGCTGGTGGACCGCGACGGCATTCGCGTGGAAGTACTGGCCTCCGACGAATGGCGCGTGGAGCAGGTTCGCATCAGCAAATCCCAGGCGGTGACGCATGAGTGAGCCGTTCCGGAGCGGATTCGTTTCCCTGATCGGGCGGCCCAACACCGGCAAATCGACGCTGCTCAACGCCCTGGTGGGGCAGAAAGTGGCGATCGTCGCGGACAAGCCGCAAACCACGCGCACTTCGATTCAGGGCGTGCTGACAATGCCCAGCGCGCAAATTGTGTTCCTCGACACACCGGGCATTCACCGCGCCGACTCGGCCCTGAACAAGCGGCTGATGGATGCGGTGCGGGCCGCGGTGGAGGAACGCGACCTGCTGCTGCTGCTGGCCGACGCCGCGCGCACCTTCAACAAGGAGGATCGCCAGGCGCTCGATCTGGCCCGGAAAGGCAACGTGCCGGTCGTGCTGGTGCTGAACAAGATCGACCTGGTGAAGGATAAGTCGCTCCTGCTGCCGATGATCGACGAATATCGCGCCGCGTTCGCGTTCGCCGATTATGTGCCGGTTTCGGCCACCAGGGGCGATGGGCTCGACCAGTTGAAGAAGGTGATTCTGCAATACCTGCCTGAAGGCCCGGCATATTTCCCTGAGGACCACGTCACCGACCAGCCGGAACGGTTTCTGGCCGCCGAGCTGATTCGCGAAAAGATTCTCCAGGCCACGCGGCAGGAGGTGCCGCATTCGGTCGCGGTGATCGTGGATCAGTGGGAGGAACACGGGCGGCTCACCCGCATTTTCGCCACCATCCGCGTCGAGAGAGACGGGCAAAAAGCCATCGTCATCGGAACCAAGGGCGCCATGCTGAAGAGAATCGGCACCCTGGCGCGGCAGGAAATGGAGCGATTGTTCGGCGTGAAGATCTATCTCGATCTGCACGTGCGCGTGCAGCCGGGATGGCGCGACAAGGCCGCATTCTTAAACACACTCGACTGGCGTACAATGGCCGGAGACGATGATACCTAAATTATTCGCTTTTCTCATGGCCCTGATTCTGGTGGCCGCCGCCTGTCTGGCCGCGGACAAACCGGCGAGTGACGACGTGATTTACGATCAGGTGCGCATTAAGCTCTCCGGCGATGCGGTAGCCAAGGGCGGCGGCTTCAACGTGGACGTCAAGCAAGGCGTGGTAACCATCACCGGCGTGGCCGAGACGGAGCGGCAAAAGGACCGGGCCGGCAAGCTGGCGAGGAAGGTGAAAGGCGTCACGCAGGTGGTCAATAACCTCACCGTCGCCAAAGGCGGTAAATGAAAAGGGCAGCGCGCCGGTGCGCGCTGGCCGCTGTTTTCGCGCAGTTCCTGCTGGCGCAGGATTCGGCCCGCTTTCAGGTGCAGTTGCTGTCCAAGGGTTACACTTACACCGACGGTCCCGCCTGGTCCAAGGACGGCTTTTTGATATTCAGCGACACGCCGGCCGACCGTTTGCTCAAGTGGGTTCCGGGCCAGGAACCCCAGGTCTATCGTGAAAACGTGCAGGGGCCGGCCGGCAACGCATTCGACACTCAGGGCCGTCTGTACACCTGCGAGACCCGTGCGCGGCGCGTGACGCGCACCGACAAGAAGGGCGCCATCGAGGTGCTGGCCGACCGATGGGAAGGCAAGCGTTTGAACGCGCCGAACGATATCGCGGTGAGCCGCAACGACCACGCCTATTTTACCGACCCCGCCTTCGGCAGCCAGGCCGATCATCGCGAGCTGGACTTCTACGGCGTGTACCACCTCCCGCCCAAGGGGCCGCTCGAAATTGCCGCCAAACTCGCCGGCAGGCCCAACGGCATCGCGCTCTCTCCCAACGGCCGCGTGCTGTACGTTACCGATTCGGACAACCGCAGCGTTCTGGCGTACGATCTCGATCGCAACGGCCACCCCGCCAACCAGCGCACCCTGGTGGAGAACACCGGGGCCGTGCCCGATGGCATCCGCGTGGATGAGAAGGGCAATCTGTACGTGGCCGCGCACGGGATTGCGGTGTACACCGCAGCCGGCCAGTTGGTCGATACGATCCCGGTGGAGGATCGGCCTTCCAACTGCGGGTTCGGCGAGGCTGACGGCCAATCGATGTTCATCACCGCCCGGCGCAACGTGTATCGCGTGCGGGTATTGCTCAAAGGAGCCGGCTTGGATGAGCGCCGCTAGCCAATTCGCCGTGGCGCAGGCTGTCAAGCCTGCTGTGTCGAGAGTCGTCTCGACATTTCTTTTTCCTGGCAGTTCCGGCAGCGCGCGCGGCTCCGATCGGAGCCACGACCGTAAGGGAGTGGTTCGTCGAAAGAGTGCAACAGCAACGGGAATCGCTGCCTCAGGGAAAGCGGACGATCGCCGCTATCCCAAGTGGCCGCTGATCGGCGTCGGCGCGCTGATTTTCCGGCGCGGCCGCATCCTGATGGCGCAGCGAGGCAAGGAGCCGCTGAAGGGCGCGTGGTCGCTGCCTGGTGGCGCGCTTGAGATCGGCGAGTCGCTCGACGCCGCCGTGCGCCGCGAAGTGCGCGAAGAGACCGGTCTCGAAGTGAAGCCGGTGGAGGTTTTCGAGATTTTCGAGCGCATCATGCGGGATTCGCGCGGCGCGCCGGAATATCATTACGTATTGATCGATTACGTTTGCCGCGTGATGGGCGGCGACCTGCGCGCCGGCGACGACGTGTGCCGTGTAGAATGGGTGCGCCAGCGCGACCTGCCGAAGTTTCAAATCACGGAAGGCACGCTGGCGGTGATTGAAAAAGCCTTCCAACATGTAGGGGCCGGGCATGCCCGGCCCGCCGGAGTTTTCGCATTCTTGCCAAGTCAAACATCGAGCCCGAAGAGCGCAAGAAAGTAGCCCACGGCGCAAGCCGTGCGGGATCGGGGCGTAAGAGCGGCGTGAACGAGAGAGAATCCAAGGTGTGTGGCATGAGACTTACGCCCCGTTCCGGGGCTGCGCTGAAGCACGACGTAATCCTCACGGCTGACGCCGTGGGCTACTCTCTTTCGTCCTTTCAGGCTTGCCAGCAAGGACTCCATTTTTGAAAACCAGCGCCGAAGTGCTCGAATTCGAACCACTGCGCCAGCTCGTGGGCCGGTACGTGGCCAGCCCTATGGGCCGTCGCGAGTTGGAGAAGGTGGAGCCGCACACCGACCGCAATCGCCTGCTGGAGGACCTGGCGGAAGCCGGCGAAGCCATCGAATATTTGCGCTCCGCGGCGCGCCCGCAGCAGGCGGCTCGCGGCGCGGCCATCCGTATCGACTTCTCGGGGCTGCCGGACGTGGAACCGGCGGCGCAGAAGCTGCGCATCGAAGGCGCCGGCCTCGAACCCAAGGAAATCTTCGACCTGTTTTCGCTGCTCGATCGCGCGGCGGATGCCAAGTCTGTGCTCACCGCTGCTGCCGGCCGCTTCCCGCGCCTGGGGCTGCGCGGGCAATCGATCGGCGATTTTCGAGCCCTCCTCCAGGACCTGGTAGGCAAGATTCTGCCGGATGGCACGGTGGCCGATCACGCCAGCGTTGCGCTCGGCCGGCTGCGCCGCGATATGGAGCGGCAGAAGAAAGCGATTCAGGAATCGCTGGAGCGCTTCCTCAAAGCGCACCGCGAAGAAGGCATCCTCCAGGAAGAATTCGTCACCATCCGCAATGAGCGTTTCGTGGTGCCGGTGATCGCGGGGCAGCGGCGCAAGCTGGACGGGGTCATCCACGGCGCCAGCTCGAGCGGCCATACGTTGTTCGTCGAACCGCTCGAGACCATCGACCTCAACAATGAGCTGGTTCGGCTCGGCGAAGAGGAAGCCCGCGAAGTGCACCGCATCCTGCTCGAGATGACGGACCGCCTGCGCGGCCATGCCGATTCCATCCGCCAGTCGCTGGTGGTGATGGCGGAGCTCGATCTGATTTTTGCCAAGGCGCGGTTTGCCATCGAGTTCGATTGCGTCATCCCGCGCTTTGGCGAGCGCCTCATGCTGCGCGAGGCGCGCCATCCGCTGCTCGAAGACGTGCTCCGGCGACGCCAGCGCAAGCCGGTTCCGATCACCCTGGAACTGGCGCGCGAGCGCCGCACGCTGCTCATCAGCGGCCCCAATACCGGCGGCAAAACCGTGACTCTCAAAACGGTCGGGCTGCTGAGCCTGATGGCGCAAGCCGCGCTGCCGGTGCCCGCCGCGGAAGCCGAATTCCCGGTCTTCGAGCAGGTGCTGGCCGATATCGGCGATTACCAGTCGATCCAGGAGAACCTCAGCACGTTTTCGGCGCACGTCTCGAACATCCGCGAAATGGCGCTCGATGTGACGCCCGGCACGCTGGTGCTGCTCGACGAACTGGGCGCTGCCACCGATCCGGAAGAGGGCGGCGCGTTGGGGGTGGCGATTGTGGACCATTTCCGCGCCGCCGGCGCGTTCACGCTGGTCTCCACCCATCTGATGGCGCTCAAGATCTATGGCGCATCGACGGAAGGTGTGGTCAACGGGTCGATGGGGTTCGACGAAAGCACCTTCGAGCCCACGTTTCATCTGCAACTGGGGCTGCCCGGCAAGTCGGCGGGTCTGGAAATCGCCACCCGGCTCGGCATGCCGGAAGACATCATGCGCCGCGCGCGGATGGCGCTGAGCGACCGGGAGCGCGATGTGACGCGGTTCTTGAGCGAGCTCGATCGGCGTGTCCAGGAAACCCAGGCCTTGGAACAAAGCCTCCGCGAAAAACTCGCCGCCCAGGAACGCAGCGAAAAAGAGATCGCGCGCGAGTGGGAACGGCGCGAAACCGTCAAGATCAAGGAGCTGGAGCGCCGCACCGAGGAGGCGCTGCAGCGTTTTGAGGAGCACGCGCGGGAGACGATCGAAAAAATCGCGCAGGGCGGCGAGCGGCGCAAGGCCGAACAGGACGCCCAGCGGCGGGTGGCGAAAGCCAAGCGCGAATTGCGCGAGGATTTCGAAACCACCGTGCTGGCCACCGAGGATGACTCACGGCAGGACCGCATCCAGCCGCTGCGCATCACCGAGGGCGCGCGCGTGCGGCTGAAGGACGTGCGCGAGCCCGCCCGTGTGAGCCGCTTTCTGGCCAACGACCGCATCGAGGTGGAGGCCGGATTCCTGCGCTTGCAGATTTCGCGCGACGACGTGATCGAGGTGCTGCCCGAGACCGGTGCCGCCGCGGGCAAGTTGCCGCAAGGCGTGACGTACAAGCCGGCTCCGCAGTTGACACCCGCGTTCCAGGAGATCAACGTCATCGGCCGCCACGCCGAGGAAGCGCGAGATGCGGTGGATGAGTTCCTCGACCGCGCCGTGATGGCCACCGCCTCCCGCGTGCGCATCGTACACGGTCACGGCATGGGCGTGCTGCGTAAGACCATACAGGAGCTGCTCGGCAGCCATCCGCACGTGGCGAAGTTCTACCCTGCGCCGCAGCAGGAAGGCGGCGCCGGAGCCACCATCGTGGAACTACGGGAGTAGCCCGGCAGTAAGGCGAACCAGCGATGCCATAACTCCGATCTCCCGCACCTGCGCCGTGCTTCGCACCCGCGGCTGCCGGGGATTGGTTATACTATTGTTTTCCCCTCGTAATCAGGAGTTTTCTCACTCATGTTTGATCTGTTTCGCAGCCGTGAAAAATCAGTGCGCATCCTGTTGGGCGCGCTGCTGCTGGTGGTGGCGCTTTCCATGCTCACCTACCTGGTGCCCCAGTACAACACAGGCGCCCCGACCCCGGACTCCGTGGTAGCGTCGGTCGGCAAGGACGAGATCACCTCGGGCGATGTCATGCGCCTGGTCCAGGCCACCATGCGCGGCCGGCAGCTTCCCCCCGAGCTCATCTCCACCTACATCCCGCAAATGGTCGATGAGATAGTCAACGAGCGGGCGCTCGCGTACGAGGCAAAAAACCTGGGCTTCGAGGTCAGCGACGGCGATTTGCGCGCTTCCATCCAGCAGATTATTCCCAACCTGTTTCCCGACGGCAAGTTTGCCGGTAAGGAAGCCTATGCCGCGGTGTTGGGCGAGCAGCAGATGACCATTCCGGAGTTCGAGGCCAACCTGCGACGCGAGATTCTGATCACCAAACTGCGCGAAGTAGCGGTGGAAGGCACGATCGTCTCCTCGCTCGAAATCGAGCACACCTACCAGGAGCGCAATCAGAAGATCAAGATTCAGTACGCGAAAGTAACGGGCGACAAATACCGCGCGGAAGCACAGCCGAACGCCCAGGACCTGGAGACGTTCTTCAAGGTGAACCAGGCGCGCTACGTAGTGCCGGAATCGAAGAACCTGGCGATCCTGATCGCCGACCAGGCCAAGATCGCCGAATCGCTCGTCCCGTCCGACGCCGACCTGCTTCGGATGTACAACCAGAATAAGGAACAGTTTCGGACTAAGGAGCGGGTGCACGCGGAGCACATTCTGCTGAAGACTTCCGGCAAGCCGCCGGCGGAAGACGCCAAGATGAAGGCGCAGGCCGAAGACCTGCTGAAACAGATCAAGGGCGGCGCCGACTTCGCCGCACTGGCCAAGAAATACTCCGAGGATACCGGTTCGGCCGTCAAGGGCGGGGACCTTGACTGGATCGAGCGCGGGCAAACCCTGCCCGAGTTCGAGCGCACCGCGTTTGCGCTGAAGCCAGGCGAAACCAGCGGTCTCGTCAAGACTGAGGTGGGGTATCACATCATCCGCGTGATTGCGCATGAGGACGCACACCTGTCCCCGTTCGAGCAGGTGAAGGCGCAACTCGCCGCTGGCTGGAAGAACGATCGGGTGAACGATATCGTGCAGCAGATCTCGGATAAAGCGCAAACGGCGCTGCAGAAGGACCCGCTCCATCCCGACGAGGTCGCGGCCCGGTTCCATATGCAGGTGGTTCGCGCAGAGGGCGCGCGCCCGGGCCAGGCGCTTCCGGAAATTGGCACGAACAACGATTTCGATCAATCGATCGCGGGGTTGAAGCAGGGTCAGGTTTCGCAACCGGTGGCTCTGCCGGGAAACAAGCTGGCGATGGCTGTGGTCACGGGAGTGATTCCGGCGCGGCCGAACACCCTGGCCGAGGTGGAGAACCAGGTGCGCGAAGCTATCGTGCAGAGCCGCCTGGCAGCCGCCGTGCAAACCCACGCCAAGGAGCTTGCCGACAAGGCGAAGGCCAACGGCGACCTGGCGGCGGCAGCCAAGTCCATGGGACTCGAAGTCAAGACGTCGGAAGAGTTCACCCGTGCGGGCACGGTGGAAGGCGTGGGGCCGGCCAGTTACGTACATGAAGGTTTCTCGCTACCCGATGGCGCGGTCTTCGGTCCCGTGGGAACGCCGCAGGGTTCGGTGGTCGCCAAGGTGGTTGGGCATGTGCCCGCGGATATGTCGCAGCTGGCCCAAACACGATCCGCCATCCGCGACGAGATCAAGAGCCAGCGGGCGCGCGACCGCAACACGTTGTTTGAAACCGGCGTGCGCGAAGCTTTGCGCCGGCAGGGCAAACTCAAATACCACCAGGACGTAATCAACCGCCTGGTGGCGCAGTACCGCAGCAGCTAGGCGCATGCTGCGCGACCTGTTCGATCTCTACCGGTCGCTCACCGACCCCGAGCGGCTGAGCCATCTCTTGCATACGTTGCTCGCAGGCTGGGCCGGATACGCGGCGTTGTTCGCCGTGGTGTATTCCGAAACCGGCCTGCTGGTCGGGTTTTTCCTGCCCGGCGATTCGTTTCTCTTCACCATCGGCGTGGTGGCGGGTTTCGGCGCACTGGACATCCGGCAGGTGAACCTGTTGTTGATGCTGGCGGCGATGTTGGGCGATTCCACCGGCTACCTGCTGGGGCGCAAAACGGGGCCGAAAATCTTCAGCCGCCCCGACTCGCGATTCTTCAAGCAGGAATACGTCACGCGCACCCGCCACTTCTACGAACGCTACGGCGGCAAGACGATCATGCTGGCCCGATTCGTGCCGATTGTCCGTACTTTCTCCGCATTCGTGGCCGGTGTCAGCCAGATGCCATATCTGCGCTTCCTGCCCTTCAGCGTGTGCGGCGGTATCGGCTGGGTGTTCCTGATGACCTCGCTTGGCTACGTGCTGGGCCGGGTACCGGTGGTGCAGCGCAACTTCGACAAGGTGATCCTGGCAATCATTTTGATCTCACTGCTGCCCACGTTCATCGAAGCCTGGAAGGCGCGCCGGAGGGCGTAACGGCCGAGTGCTTGACGGGGAACCGCGGGGAGCCGGGACGGGCATGCCCGTCCCCTACGGCGGTGGGCGGTGTGTTGCCGGATCCAGGCCCGCACTGAACAGGTTGAAGCCGGCGCAGGCCGGGCAGCGGTAGGTCTCGATCGGCCCGAATTTACGCCACCCGGAAGCCTGTTCGCGAAGGTAGGCTTCGGAGTGGCCGGCGCCGCAGCGCACGCACACGTTGACCCAGGGCTCGCAGGCTTCGCCGGGCTCCGCGGCGCCGAAGTGGAACTCCCAGCCGTAGCGGCTCAAGCCGCTGCCGAAAACGCGGTCGATGGTGCGCAGCGACCAAAGAAGAACCGCCAGGAAGCGCTCGTCACCGTTGGCGAACAGCAGGAGCTTCTTGGGCGGCCAACCGCGGATGTTATGGGAGTTGAGGAACGAGAGTGACGAGTAAAGGTCGCGCGTGGCGCGGTGGGGCAGGCCCGTCAACCGCTCGATCAAGGCGATCACCTCGCCCGGTTTACGAAAAGGGTTGACGTGGCCGCCGCCGCGGCCGATCCAGCGGTAGATGCGGTCGGTCAGAGTGCCGGCATCGGGAACCGCCACGTACAGCCCCGCGCCGGGCCTGGCAACGCGGCCCATCTCGCGCACCACGGCTTCGAGCTCGACAAAATGCTCCAGGCTGTGATTGCTGACCAGAAGATCGAAAACGCCATCGGCAAACGGCAAGCAGGCCGCATCGCCGCGCACCAGGCAGCCCGACGCGCTGGCTGCGGCAAACTTCAGATCCAGGCGCACCACACACACATCGTGCCGGGCGCTGGGAAAACTGCCCGCTGCGGCCCCCAGGTCCAGCACGCGGGCGCCGGCCGGCAGCCGGCTCAACAGATGGATCATGCCTGGCGCATCCTTCGGGATCGGCGCGCAATCGCCTGCCGTCAGTTATAGCAGGGGTTGCATCCTCGGTGCGCCGGCAGGCGCACTCCGCGACGCTGGCTGGGGGAAAACCGGCAAGCTAAAGCGTGCCCCACCGGTGCGAGTCTAGCGCCAGCGAAAGAGCTTCAGCGCCAGGCCGAAGCAGACGATCAGCCAGCCCGCCAGCACTCCCATCTGCGGAGTCAATTGCGCCAGGCCTGCGCCTTGCAGCATATTCATCCGCAGCGCGTCGATGGCGGCGGTGAGCGGGAGCGCCTTGATGACCGGTTGGACGATGTTGGGGAACCTCTGGGCCGAGAAGAAAACCCCCGACACGATCCACATTGGCATCATCACTGTGTTCATCAAACCGGACGCAGCTTCAATGGTTCTCGCGCGGGACGCAATCAACAAGCCGAGGGCGCTGAACGATAACGAACCCAGCACGCACAGCAGCACCAGATCCAGCGGCGAACCGCGCAGGGGAACGCCGAATACCAGCGCACCAAAACCAAGTACGACGCCCACTTCCACCACCAGCAGCAGGAGCCGCGAAAGCAGAAACGACAGCAAATAGTAGTGCCGCGGCATGGGTGTGGCAACCAGCCGCTTCATGAGTTTCTTGCGCCGGGCATCGACGATGGCGAATCCCATGCCCCAGATGGCGCTGCCCATCAAGTTCATCCCCAGCAGGCCGGGAATCAGAAAGTCGATATAGCGAGAGCCCGGCTCGCGCATGAACTGATCCGCGGAGGCAACCGGATCGATGCGGCCGGCGGCCCGTTGAACCGCGCGATCCGCGAGCATGCGCGCTGCGCGGCCTTCCGGGTTGGTGTCGTCGTATCGAAAGACGACGCTGCCGTTCGGCCCCGGCACCGCGAGCAGCGCAACCTTGCCGTTGCGCAATGCTCTTTCGGCGGCCGCAGCGGGTAACTCTGCGACATCCAGCAGCTTCTCCTGACGGAGCGATTGGGCCAGTTGAGGTGTTACGGCGGCGATTTGCAGCACGTCCGCGGGGCGGTTGCGGAAAGCGATGCCGAGGCCGGCGGCCAGCAGGATAGGGAAGATGAATACCCAGAACAGGGCTTCCGGCTCGCGAATGAACTCCAGAAACCGAACCTGGGTCAACCGCGCCAGCGGATGCTCCTTCCAGGTGGCCGCGGGCGGAGACCGCCGGGCAGCTTCGGTGGCGCGCGGGTCGGGGATGATCACTTCACTCATCGCGTAAATGCCGTCCGGTCAGGGTGACGAAGACGTCCTCCAGGGAAGCGGAATGGGTACGCAGTTCAGTCAGCGGAACACCCTGCCGGTTGAGTTCGTCGAGCAGAGCGGGCACCGCTCGATGGAGTTCGGTTACCAGCATCTGTACGCTGCCGTTCTCGTTCCGGACCTCGCGGACACCCTCGATTTGGCGTAATGCCGGAACCGCCAGCGGTCTGGAGGCGTTTCCGGCAGAAAACTCGACCACGTGCTCGATGCCGATGGAAGCGATCAGCTCGCGCGGCGTGCCGAGCGCGATCACCTTGCCGTGGTCCATGATGGCGATGCGGTCGCAGAGGCGTTCGGCTTCATCCATATAGTGCGTGGTCAGCAGGATCGTCCGGCCTGAGGCTTTGAACTCTTCGATCAAATCCCAGAGCTGGCGGCGGGCCTGCGGATCGAGGCCGGTAGTCGGTTCGTCCAGGAACAGAAAATCGGGATCGCCCACCAGCGCGCAGGCCATTGCGAGGCGCTGTTTCTGGCCGCCGGAGAGTTTGCCCACGCGCGAATTCTGCTTCTCTTCAAGTTGCACCAGAGCGATTACTTCCGCCGGCGTTGGTCCCGCGTGGTAGAAGCTTCGAAACAGCCGCACCGTCTCGAATACGGTGAGCTTCTCGGCGAGTTGCGTGTCTTGCAGCTGGATGCCGAGGCGCTGGCGGAGTTGCGCGGCGTCAGAATCCCAGCGCAGCCCCAGCATTTCTATCGCTCCTGAATCGGCGGAAACCAGGCCCTCACAGATTTCCATGGTGGTGGTTTTGCCGGCGCCGTTGGGCCCGAGCAACCCGAAGCACTCGCCCGCCTGAACCTCGAGGTCCAAGCCGTCGACGGCAAGTACATCCTTGTAAGCTTTCCGCAGATTGTGAACCTGGAGGGCGGTTCCCCTCGCGACGGCGGTCATATGCCCAGTATCGCGTTGGGCGGCTGGATCGTCAAACGGCGCAACCTGGCTTATTTTACGGCCACGGTCACGCCCGGCTGCGAAGCGACGCCGGCGACTTTGATCGCCACCGGAACGGAAGGCCCCGGATGCGCGCCGGCGGGAATTTGCGCGTTCACCTGAAGCACACCGGCAACGATGCCAGGCGCTTCTCCGGCGAACTCCACCGTGGCGTCGATTCCATCGATCTGCACCGTGACCGGCAACAGAGGCAGAAGGGTCGGGCTCAGGGTGATCAACCCGTCTATGCCAGAAGGTGCGGTCTCGCCTTCGCCCGTTGCGTAGATCAAGATGTAGTCTCCACGTGCGGCAGCATTCGATGGCGAATTGACGGAGTAATCCTCATTCAGAATTGTGCCCGCTCCGGAGCCCGATGCCGAAAGCGTGAAAATGCCCGGCACGGTCGGCACGACCGGGAGCACCACCGGAAGGGAAAGAGCGCCTAAATAAGAAGCCTGCACACTGGTCGTCGAGTTGCCCGCGACCGAGTAGGGCACCACCGCGCCGGCCTGGCCCCACGACGCGTAGATCAGCGGAGCCGGTTCGCCGTCGAAGAACAGCTGCGCGCCCTGCAGCATGGTGCTCAGCGAGCCCGTTTCATCCAGCGCCGCGGGTACGAGTGAAGAGGGCCCGAGCACCTGTCCGAAAACCGTCACCACCTCGCCAGGCGCCACGCCTCCGCCTTGATAGCTGGCCGCGTTCGACACACTTTGCTGGGTAAACGAGGGTGCGTTCTGGCTCAGCGCCGGCCCGTACCCATAGAAAATGCCGCGGCCGCCGGTTCCCACGTAAACAAGGTCGGCCTGGCGCATGTCGCCTTCGAGCACGGCGATGTTGCCGAACTGCTGCTGGGTGGGGTCGCTGACATGGGTCCAAGACGCGCCGAGATCGAGGGAACGGTAGATCGCATCCATGGTTGCACCTCCGGCCCTGCCATGAATGTAAATTGCCGGACCCGCATCTGTTCCTTTTCCGAAGGCGACGAAATTCGCACTGTCCGCGGATGCAACCGCCGAGAACGTCTGGCCGCCATCGGTGCTGTGGAAGAGAGGAAAACGGCCGGGCTCATTCTGATTTGCCGCCATACTCACCCACACGTCGCCCGCCCTCACCGGATTCGGAACAATGTTGACGAGGATGGTATACGGCACGGGCAGCGTGGTCGGCCAGGTGGCGTTCCCCGCTTGCCAGGTGACGCCGCCATCCACGCTGGAGTAGAACAAGCCGTTGTTGTAAAAGTAGAATCGATTGCCGTCCACACCGTCGGCCGCCAACACGCCACCGTTCCACCACTCGCTGGTAAGCTGCCACGAACCAGGCAACGGATTGCCGTTCACCGTACAGACCTGCCACGTGTGACCCCCATCGGTGCTGTACTGCGGCGTCGCCGCGTGGGTGGGGGCCCAGACCAGCCGGTTCGGATCGGTAGCCGACATGGCGATCTTGCCCGCAGAGCCCGGCGACGTACTCGCGAACGGCGTCCAGGTTTTGCCGTTGTCCGACGAGTAGCCCGTCAACACCGCCTGCCATCCCGCCGCTTCGTCCCAACCGACCCAGGCTATGTACTGCGGCTTCGAAGCGCTGAAGGTGAGGCTGGTTGACTGAGCGACGTAGACGACGGTGCCGATGGTTGCGGTGGGAACCGCGTCGCGCGACGCGTGGCGGAACCCGATCATATCGGCCGCCGCGCTGAACAGATCCGCGCCCGGCTCGCTCGAGCCCGGCAGGGTGACAAGCGGCGGAACCTTGATGTCCTGCACGCCCAGTTCTTCGAGGTTCTGCATCTTCCACGACCAGACCGGAGCCGCCGCCGTGAAGTCCTCGGTATCGATCACGCCATAACCGTTGGTCTGGAAGAGACGCGTTGGTTCCGCCGGATCGATCATCAGTGCGGCGTTGCCCCAGTCTCCCGCGTGTCCATAGTAGTTGGCCGCCGTAGGAAGCGGGTAATAGGGAGGCTGGGCGGAAATGCCGGTCACCGGCACCCGCTGCCAGGAATCGCCCTGGTCGGTGGAGTAGAACACGTTCCTCCCGCCGTTCTGTGCCACCGCCAACCGACTTCCGGTGGGGTCGAACGACACGCCCGAATATGCCGCGAACAGGCCAAGCGGGGTGATGTCTTTCCAGGAACCGCTCTGATACCGGCATACGCTGCCGGCGGTCGCCCCTTCGTCTCCGCCATACGTCACCACCAGCGTTCCATCCGGACCAAGCGCGCCGCGCACAGGATTCGCTGCGCCGCCGATCGATGTCCAGCTCGCGCCGCCATCTGCGCTCGCCCAGACGCCCGAACCGTACACGCCGGCGTACAGCGTCCTGGTGGCGGCGAGGACAAATGTGATTCCCGGGCTGGTGCCCGATGCAGGCATTCCCCCGCCCAGTTGGGCCCAGCCGCTCGCGTCCAGCCGCCACAACCCGTTCTGCCGCGATGCAAAGTAAACCACGCCGGGCCGCATAGGGTCCACCGCCAGGCGCTCTCCGGTGGTGCCGCGATAAGAATCGTTCGGCCCCATGTAGACGACCGGCGGCATCCCCGTCTTGGTCCACCACGCGCCGCGCGAATGGGAAACCAGCACTTCGCCCCACGTGGTTTCGTTATAGAAACCGCCGCCCGTCGCTGTATAGACCCGGTTCATCGCGACCGCGGCGTAAACCGTGTTTGCATCGTTCGGATCGACGGCGATGCTTTCGACTCCGAAGGCCGAGTCCGCCGTGCCGAACCGGTCCAGGAGGGGTAGCCAGCGCCCGGCGGCGCGGTCATAGCGATAGGCGCCGCCAACGTCGGTTCGGATGTAGATATCGTGAGGCGCCAGCGGGTGAATCACCAGGCCAGTGACGTACCCCATGCCTTGTATGTTGACGTTCTTCCAGGCAAATGTGGAAGTTTGACCGTGGGCCGCGACGGAAACGCACAGACTAACGACAAGACCGAGAGCCACCCTGCAGGAAACCATGGAGCAACACCACACTTTATCATCGTTGCAGCGCCGTTTCGGGGGAGAATAGGCCCATGAATCTCGTGGATCTGCTGCTCGGTAGGCCGCTAGCGACCGAGGAAGAGAAGGCCGAACGGATAGCGCCCGGCAAGGGAATTCCCATCTTCGGCCTGGATGCGCTCAGCTCCGCCGCCTACGGGCCGGAAGCCGCATTAACGCTCCTGATTCCGCTCGGACTGGCGGGGGTGGCTTACATCGTCCCCATCAGCCTCAGTATCATCGTCCTGCTCGCCATCGTTTACTTCTCCTACCGCCAGACCATCATGGCGTATCCGCAGGGTGGCGGATCGTACACGGTCGCCAGCGAAAACCTGGGTGTGCGGACCGGACTGTTGGCCGCGGCCTCGCTGATGGTGGATTACGTCCTGACTGCGGCGGTGGGCATTTCGGCCGGCGTGGGCGCACTGATTTCCGCCGTGCCCGCGCTGGAGAAGCACACGCTGGTTCTGTGCCTGGCAATTCTGATTGTGGTAACGCTGGTGAACCTGCGGGGCGTCAGCGCAACCGGCGGCATCTTCCTCGCCCCAACCTATCTGTTCATCTTCTGCCTGCTGGCCATGATTGCTTTGGGCGTCATCAAAACGCTGCTGGCCGGCGGCCATCCCATACCCGTGGTCGCACCGCCCCGCTTGAGTGGCGCCGCCGGAGCTCTGGGCCTCTGGCTGCTGCTGCGAGCCTTTGCCAGCGGCTGCACGGCGATGACCGGTGTGGAGGCCGTAAGCAATGGCGTCATGGCTTTCAAGGAACCGGCCTCCGCCACCGCGCGCTACACCCTTACCCTGGTCATCGGAATTCTCATGGTGATGCTGGCCGGCATCGCATTCCTTTCGAAGGCGTACGGCGTCGCGGCCACGCCTCCCGGCGAGCCAGGCTATCAAAGTGTGCTCTCGCAGTTGCTCGCCGCCATCACCGGTAATGGCATTTTCTACGGCGTGAGCATCGGGTCGATTCTGGTTGTTCTGGCATTGTCGGCCAACACCGCCTTCGCCGATTTTCCAAGGCTTGCCCGCGCCATCGCGGAGAACGGCTTCCTGCCGCACGGTCTGGCGATCCGCGGCCGCCGGCTGGTTTATACCCAAGGCGTCTACGCTCTGGCCCTGTTGGCGGGCACGTTGCTCATCGTATTCGGCGGGGTTACCGACCGCCTGATTCCCCTCTATGCCGTGGGCGCCTTCATGGCCTTCACGCTATCCCAGGCCGGCATGGTGATGCATTGGAAGCGCGTGCGCGGGCCCGGCTCGACCAAAAGCATGTTCGTAAATGGATTGGGCGCCGTCGCGACCGGGCTAACCGTGATCATCGTGCTGATTGCGAAATTCACCGAAGGAGCCTGGATTACGCTGCTCTTGATTCCCGGGCTCATTCTCATGATGCGACTGGTCCGGCGCCATTACGATCACGTGGCCGAGGAGACCGGCGATCGCGCGCAGTTGAACGTTGCGGACCTGGCCGCGCCGCTGGTGGTTGTCACCATCGACCGCTGGAGCCGCATTGCGGACAAAGCTCTGCGCTTCGCGATGGCGATCTCTTCCGAGGTTATAGCAGTACACGTGGATAACGGTCAGGAGTCCGACACGCTCGCGAGCCAATGGCACGAACTGGTGGAGGAGCCCGCGCGCCGAGCCGGGCTGGCTGAGCCGCGCCTGGTGGTTCTCAAATCTCCCTACCGGTTCGTGATCCGGCCGATCCTCAATTACGTGCTCGAGTTTGAAAAGAACAATCCCCGCCGGCAGGTCGCGGTACTCACTCCGGAGTTGGTGGAGCGCCGCTGGTACCTGAATCTGTTGCATAACCATCGCTCCACCGTGCTGAAAGCCCTGCTCCTGTTCCAAGGCGACCAGCGCATCACGGTGATCAACATTCCCTGGTATCTCACCGACTGAGCGGGACCCAGGTCTTCGCAACAAACTCCTAGAATTGGTAGGGAGAGGCGATGAACCGCGCTGACATGTACCGCCGGCTGCACGCGCACGCGGGCCCTTGGGACCTGATCGTAGTAGGCGGAGGCGCCACCGGCGCGGGCGTGGCGATCGATGGCGCTTCCCGCGGCTACGACGTGCTGCTGCTGGAGCAGAGCGACTTCGGCAAAGGAACTTCCAGCCGCAGCACCAAGCTGGTGCACGGCGGCGTGCGTTACCTGGAACAGGGCAACGTATCGCTGGTGATGGAGGCGCTGAAGGAGCGCGGCCTGCTGCTCCAGAACGCTCCCCACCTGGTTCGCAACCTGGGCTTCGTGGTGCCGAACTACGACTGGTGGGAAGCCCCTTTTTACGGCATCGGCCTGAAGCTCTACAACCTGCTGGCGGGCAAATACGGCTTCGGCGCCTCGCGGATTCTATCCCGCGAAGAGACGCTGGAACGCCTGCCCACGCTCAACACCGACGGACTCCGCGGCGGCGTCATCTATTTCGACGGCCAGTTCGACGACTCGCGCCTGCTGGTCAACCTCATCGCCACCGCCAGCGAGCAGGGCGCCGTCCTCCTGAACTACGCGCAGGTCACTGGCCTCAGCAAGGACGACGACGGCTTTGTCAATGGCGTGAAGGTCCGCGACATGGAAAGCGGCGAGGAGTTTGAAGCCGGCGCTAAAGTCGTGATCAACGCCACCGGGCCGTTCACCGACGACCTGCGCCGCAAGGCGGATCCAACGGCTGAGCCGATGATCGCTCCCAGCCAGGGCATCCACCTGGTGTTCGACGGCTCTTTTCTGGCCGGCGACAGCGCCATCATGGTCCCGCACACCAGCGACGGCCGCGTGATGTTCGCCATTCCCTGGCACGGCCATACCCTGGTCGGCACCACCGACACGCCGGTCGCGGAGCCTGTGCTCGAGCCGGTTGCCGAGGAGCAGGAAATCGACTTCGTTTTGCAGACGGCTTCGCTCTACCTCGCGAAAAAGCCCGGCCGCGACGACGTCACCAGCGTCTTCGCCGGCATTCGTCCGCTGGTGCGCGCCGGCGATTCCGCCAACACCGCGGCGCTCTCCCGCGGCCATACCATTCGCATCGAGAACTCCGGCATGATCACCGTCTGCGGCGGCAAGTGGACCACATACCGTCATATGGCGGAAGACTGCGTCAACCAGGCCGCCATCCTGGGGCGCCTGGAGGAACGCCTGTGCGTGACCGATCACCTCAACATTCACGGATTTCACCTCAGCGCTGCCGGGTTCGGCCGCCTCGCCGTTTATGGCTCCGATGCCCCTGCCGTGCAGAAGTTGATGGAGACCGATCCGTCGCTTTCCGGGCCGCTGCACAGCGCCTTGCCCTATACGGCTGCCGAAGTGGTTTGGGCTGCGCGCGAGGAAATGGCGCTCACAGTGGAAGACGTGCTGGCGCGGCGCACCCGCGCCCTGTTTTTGAATGCGCGCGCCGCTATCGAGATGGCAGGGCGGGTTGCGGCGCTGATGGCGCGTGAGTTGGGACGCGATGACGCTTGGGAGAGAGAGCAAGTGCAAGCGTTCCGCCAGACTGCTCGCGGTTTTCTGCTGAGTGCGCGCCGGTCGAACGGGCCGGACGGCCAAGGTGCCGCATCGCTTACCTAAGCCACGCGGCATCCTCTCGGAAGTTCGGCTACGTATTGCCGGCTGCGCCCCTGAGTTTTCTGCTGAAATGGGATCATGAAACTTTCCGCGAGAAACCAACTGCCGGGTACCGTCGAGCAAGTCCACCTGGGCCAGATTATGGCGCGAATCGTGGTGAGGGTTGGCGCACACGCGATTGAGAGCGTGATCACCCGGCAAAGCGCCGAGGACCTTGGTTTAAAGGAGGGCGACTCCGTGCAGGTGGTCGTCAAGTCCACCGAAGTGATGATTCAGAAGGGTTAGTGTTGCAAGTGGAACTGTGACGCATGCCGTGCACTCAGGGCCGACACGCTGCGCCAGGCGGCGGCCCGGCGTCGAGAAGAGTCTCGACGCGGCACGCACGAGTGCGCGCGCCACGTCAATCGCGTTTTGGCTTACGCTTTGTTGGTGTTATGGGCAAGCTAAAGCGTGCCCTACCATCCTGTGCTACGCTAAATTTCTCATCCGATTCCCATGCGCAATGTCATCATCATCGGCTCCGGGTGCGCCGGTAATACGGCTGCGATTTACGCGGCGCGCGCCAATCTGAAGCCAATCGTGGTCAGCGGCCACGAAGCCGGTGGCCAGCTTTCGCTCACCACGCTGGTGGAGAATTTCCCCGGTTTCCCGGAAGGCATCAACGGTCCGGAGCTGGTGGAGAACATGAAGCGGCAGGCGGAGAACTTCGGCGCCGAGTATGTCCACGGCGCCGTCCTCGACACCGATTTCTCGGTGCGCCCGTTCCGCCTCAACATCGAAGGCGAGTGGATCGAAACCCGTACCGTGATTATCGCCTCCGGCGCCTCGGCGCGATGGCTCGGCCTGGAATCCGAACAGAAACTGATTGGCCACGGTGTCAGCTCCTGCGCCACCTGCGACGGCTTCTTTTACCGCGGCAAGAAAATCATGGTGGTGGGCGGCGGCGATTCCGCCATGGAGGAAGCCAACTTCCTCACCCGCTTCGGCAGTGAAGTCGCGCTGGTGCATCGGCGCAGCGAGTTCCGCGCCTCGAAGATCATGCTGGATCGGGCCCAGCACAATCCCAAAATCAAGTTCCTGCCCAACACAGTCGTGGAAGACGTCCATGATGCGTCGAAACAACTCGTCACCGCGGTGCGGCTGCGCAACGTTCAAACGGGCCAGGTGTGGGAGCAGGACGTGGATGGCTTTTTCGTCGCCATCGGGCATATCCCGAACACGAAGATTTTCAAGGGGCAGATCGAGACCGACGCCGAGGGGTACATCCTTTCGCACGGCGGGGCGCGCACCAATATTCCCGGTGTCTTCCACGCCGGCGACGTGCAAGATCGGGCCTACCGCCAGGCCATCACCGCCTCCGGCGCGGGTTGCATGGCGGCGATCGAAGCGGAACGGTTTCTGGAAGCGGAAGGACTCTGAACATGATCGAGCGCATTCATCCTCCAGGCGCACCCGCGCCGCGCGGCCCCTATTCGCCCGCGGTGCGCGCCGGCGATACCATCTACGTTTCCGGCCAGGTACCGGTGGACCCGGTCACCGGCCAGGTCATTGCAGGCGATGTGAAGGCGGAGACGCGGCAGGTGCTCACCAACATCCGCAACATCCTGGCGGGCTGCGGGGCCTCGCTGGCGGATGTGGTGCGCTGCGCGGTTTACCTCACCGACGCGGCCGATTTTAAGGCGATGAACGAGGTGTACTCCGAATTCTTCGGCGATGCCAAGCCAGCGCGCACCACCATCGTGGCTGCCGCGCTGCCGGTGCCCGGCGCCAAGGTGGAAATTGACGCCATTGCCTATCAGCCGAGTGCGGGCCGGCGCGGCTGAACTCGTCCGTTCTTTTGGTAGCGCCGGCGGCAAGGCCGCCAGCGTTACCGCACCTCCGGCGTTACCGCACCTCCGGTGATAGACTCTCTCAAAGAGAGAGAGGCAACCCATGCTGACTCGAAGAGCGCTGTTCGAATTGGCGGCGGTGGGCGCCGCTGCCGCCGCTGTTCCTCCGGCCGATCCGCCATTTACCCTGCCGAAGCTGCCGTATGCGTATGACGCGCTGGAGCCGTACATTGACGCGCAGACCATGCAGATCCACCACGACAAGCATCACCAGGCCTATGTCGACAACCTGAACAAAGCGGTCGCTGCCGAGCCGGCGCTGGCGGGCATGACCGTGGATGAGCTATTGCAACGGCTGGACACACTGCCGGCCGCGGTCCGCACGGCGGTGCGCAACCAGGGCGGCGGGCACGCCAACCACTCGCTGTTCTGGGAAACGCTGGCCCCGGCCGGCAAGGGTGGCAAACCGGGCGGGCGCCTGGCGGCCGCGCTCGACCAGGCCTTCGGCGGCGCCGATGCCTTCATGGCCAAACTGCAGGCCACCGCGCTCGGCGTGTTCGGCAGCGGCTGGGCCTGGCTCTCGCTCGATGCGGCCAACAAGCTTTCGCTCAATCCTGCTCCGAACCAGGACAACCCGCTGCTGGCGTCGCGGCGCCCGCTGCTGGGCATCGACGTCTGGGAGCACGCTTATTACCTCAAATACCAGAATCGCCGCGGCGATTACCTCAAGGCCATCCCCAGCGTGATCAACTGGGACTACGTCACCGCGCGCTATGAGAAGCTGGCGGGGTGACGCTGCCGCGTTAGGCCTGGACATGAGAGGCGAGCAGACGGTTTCGGCGCGGGCTTTTCTTTCGCCCCGTTCCGGGGCTTTTTTGTTGACTGTTTCCCGAAGGCCTGCGCCTTGGGCTATTGTCTCTCGCTTTCGCGCTCCTGGATCTGCGGCATTATAGGTTTATGCGGGCTGTTTTCGCGATTGCGCTCATGGCCGTGGCGGCCGCCTGGTGCGCGCCGCCGGAATTCAGCCTGCGCGATACCGAAGGCGCCATCCATACGCCGGCCGAATGGCATGGCCATCGGCTGGTAGTGCTGTACTTCGTCACCACCGATTGCCCCGTGACCAACAGCTACGTGCCCGAAATGAACCGCATCCACGACGCGTATGCGGCCTCCGGCGTGCTGTTCTTCGCCGTGCAATCCGATGTGACAATCTCCGAGGCGGACGTCGTGCGCTATGCGCGCGACTTTCACTACCGCTACCCGCTGCTGCTGGACCCGCGGCAGACGCTGGTGCGGCTGGCCGGCGCCACCACGACCGCTCAAGTAGCGGTACTGACGGCCGAAGCCCAACTGCTCTACCTGGGGAGGATCGATAACCGCGTCGAAGATTTTGGCAGCGCGCGGGCGGCCGCCACCGGGTTCGATCTGCGTGAGGCGCTGGACGCCGCGCTGGCCGGCAAACCGGTGCCGCACCCGCGGACCAAATCCATCGGCTGCGCCATCAACCGGGTCGCCGATCCGGAAGCGGAGGACCTTCCGCCGGGCGACGGCAAGCGGGCAGTGGTCAAAGTCTGCACGGTGTGCCACGGCGTTGCGCAGATTCGCAAACAGCGCCTCGACAAGATCGGTTGGTCCGATACGGTCGCCGAAATGACCGACCGAGGCGCACAGGCTGAGGAGCAGGACTTCGACGCCATCGTCGATTACCTGGCCGCCCAGTTCGGCAGGAATGCGAAAGTCCAGATGAACACCGCGCCGATACCCGAGCTCAAGACCGTGCTCGGCTTCACCACCGATGAAGCCGCCGCCATCGTGGCCCGGCGCGAACAACACGGCCGGTTCCGCGACTGGCACGACGTGGCCCAAACCCCCGGAGCCGATGCCGGCAAAGTGGAAGCGCAAAAGCAGCGCATGGCGTTCCAATAAGACTATGCTTGCCGGGTGTGTGGGGCGGACCCCCAGGTCTGCGCGGGACGCCCTCATCCCGCTGCTGCGAACGGTGTCCGCATCCGGCAAAGAAAAGGCCGGACCAGGGGGTCCGGCGCAGACGAGGGCGTCTGCCCCACAACGGCGCTTAGCGAAAGCGCCTGCCCGCGTGCCTGCAACCGCGCCCGTTAGAATGGAAACAGTGTCGGCTCCATTTCGTTCTTTCGTGCTGGTGTCGCGCGGCCAGATCGCGCGCAATTATCGCAATGTCTGCTCGGTGGTTGGCCCGGGAGTGGACGTTCTCGGGGTGGTGAAGGCCGATGCTTACGGCCACGGCGCCATCGAAGTGGCGCGAGTGCTGGTCGCCGAGGGCGCCCGCTGGCTGGCGGTGAGCTCGGTGGATGAAGGCGTCACGCTGCGCACCGCCGGTGTGACCGCGCCGCGGATTCTGGTGATGGGTGGGTTTCTGCCGTTTGAAGGCGCGGCGCTGGTGGAGCACGATCTGACGCCGGCCGTGCACTCGCTGGCGCAGATGCGCGATCTCGACCGTCTCGCCGCGTCGGCCGGGAAACCGCTGCGCTACCACCTGAAGATCGATACCGGCATGGGCCGCCTTGGCACGCGCGCCCCGGTGGCGGAGATTGTGGCGGCGCTTGCTTCAACGCCGCACGCGCAACTCGAAGGGCTGATGACGCACTTCGCTTCTGCAGCCGACTACACCACCACCCAGACCGCAGACCAACTGGCTTGCTTCGAATCCGTCGCCACGGCCATTGAGCTCGCCGGCTACCGCGGTTTGCGCCTGCACACCTCGAGCACCATCCCGGTCGGCTACGGCCGCGTGAGCCCCCGCCACAACCTGGTGCGAACCGGCGCTGCGCTCTACGGATATGTTTCTCCGGCGCGCGGGGAAGCGCCACCGCAGCGCCTGGAAGTTTATCCCGTGCTGACGTGGAAAGCCAGGCTTCTCACCGTCAAGGATCTGCCGGAGGGCGCGCTGATCGGGTACGGCGGCACTTTCCGCACGCCGCACGCGATGCGGATCGGCGTCCTCGGCGCCGGTTACGCCGACGGCATTTTCCACCGGCTCTCCAACCGCGGCAAGGTGATCGCCGACGGCAGGCTCACGCCCATCCTGGGAACGATTTCGATGGACCTCACCACCATCGACCTCAGCCATACCAGCGCCCTGGGCCCGGGCGACGAAGTGACCCTGCTTGGCCGGGAAGGCGACGCACAGTTGGACGCGCAGCAGATCGCGCGCGTGGCCGGCACCATCTCGTACAACATTCTGTGCAGCATCAGCGCGCGCGTGCGCAGAGTCTACGTGTAGCGGAGTCGGCGCCTGACTAGTCTCGGCGGCGGCCGTTCCCTATGGTCGCGGCTCTGAAAAGCGTATCGGAGCCGCGACCATAGGGAGCGGATGCCGCCGTCATTCTCGCGTCATGCGGGCCAGCTCATCTCTTCTTTTCCGCGGTTTTTGGGGTCTCCGGTTTGGCGAGTTCCCTGCGCAGGCCGTCCAGCATCGCCGCAATCTCTTTGTGGAGATCATCGTAGACCGCGTCGGGCGGCTCGACGCTCCTGAGAGCGCGTTCGAGCAGGGCTTTTGTGGGTACAGCCTTGCCCTGTTCCCACTGCCAGTTGGCTTCGACTTCCAGGCCGGTTGCCAGCGAGCGGGCGCGGATGGCGTTCGCCCGGTCCACGGCTTCCTTGGCCTGGTCGAATTTCTTTTGCTCGGTGTAAAAAATCGCGACCTTATCCAGCGCGATGGCGACCATCGGGTGGTTATTGCCTACCGAAAAGACCCACAGATCGATGAGGCGGCGGTAGAGCGGCTCGGCCTCATCGTATTTCTGCTGCCCGAAACAGGAGTAGGCCAGGCCGTCGACGGTAGCGATGAGGTCGGCATGCACTCTGCCATAAACGCTTTCGCGAATCACCAGCGCGCGGCGGTAAATGTATTCGGCGTTGTCGTACTGCCGCACCGCGATGTAGGCCTCCGCCAGGCGGTCGAGATCCGGAACCAGCACGGGGTCCATGGGGCCGGCCAGCCGGGTGCGAATGCTCAGCGCCAGGTTGAGCGGGCCGACGGCGGAATCCATCATCTTTTGGTCCATGTAGATTTGCGCCATGCGGCTGTAGTCGTCGGCCACGGGTTTGCTGTCCGGGCCGGTTGCAGCGGTATCGAGCGCCAGCACGCGCCGCAGCAGCAACAGGGCGCGGTCGAAATCCTTCAGGCCGCGGCAGAGGGCGACGGCTTCGAGCAGGTCGCCAGACAGTTTGGGATCGTCCGGTCCCAGCGTGCTCTCGCGCCACAGGATGGCCATCTGCAGGTACCGGTCGGCTGCGGCCAGGTCGCCGGACGCGGCGGAGACGTGCGTGAGTTTCTTGAGGACGTCGTAGCGCGCGGGATCGGTGGCAGCCGCGATGCGGACGAGTTCCCAGGCCTTCTCGAACGATTGGCGGGCGGCATCGTAGTCGCCGTGCATGTAGCTGGCATCGCCGGCGGTGAGCAGAGGCTGGATGCCGGCATCGGGCTCCTGCGCGGCCGCGCCGGCCAGCGCCAGGCAGGCGAGCACAATCGTCCATCGGGCAGACATGCTAAATGAATAGTACTAATTGATTAGGAAAGTCAAGCGGGCAAGCTAAAGCGTGCCCTACCAAGGGCGGGGCGAGCTATGCTGAACACTGATGCGCATCGTTGTGCTGGTGGGCCTGCCGGGTTCCGGCAAGTCGACTTACCTCGATCAGTTGGGCGTGGCTGGCTTGTCTTCCGATGCCATCCGCCAGCTTCTGACCGACGACGCAAGCGACCAGACGATCCACAACCGCGTGTTTGAGACGCTGCGTTACTTGCTGCGCCAGCGCCTCGCCCTGGCGCGGCCGGTGACTTACATCGACGCCACAAATCTGACACCGCAGGAACGGCGGCCGTACATCGCTATCGGGGCCGCTTTCGGGTGCGAGGTGGAGGCGCTGTTCTTCGATGCACCGGTGGCGGTCTGCCGCGAGCGCAACGCCCGGCGCGCACGGGTAGTCCCCGCCGAAGCTCTCGCCAAAATGCAGGAGCGGCTGGTGGCGCCTTCGACGGCCGAGGGGTTCACTCGCGTGACGCTCGTTTCGCAGTTGGATTCGCCGCCTCAGCAGCAGTGAGAGCTTGGTGGTGTTTGAAACCTGCCCCACCATTCTTTTCAATCTGCGTTTATCTGCGTATATTTGTGGCAGGTTATGTTTTGATTTTTTTGGGCAAGCTAAAGCTTGCCCTACCTAGGAACGCCGTCACCTTGGGCGCGATCGCGTCCAGCACGTTGAGCATCTCGTGGCCGGATTCGACGATCTCCAGGGTGGCGTTGGGATGGGCCGCTGCGAAGCGGCGCGACAGTTCGGCCGGAACCACGTCGTCCTGTGCGCCGTGAAAAATCAGAGCCGGCTGCGCGAAGTCGGGGTAATCCTCGTACTGTGCGCCATCTTCCAAGAGCGCATAGGAGATGGCGCGGTTCCGGCCTTCGGCGTAATGGAACACTTCCATCCAGCCGGTGCGGCGCCAGTTCTCGACGGCTTCGGCTCCGAGGCGTTCCGGCCAGCGGCGCGCAAAGCCGAAGGCCGGCGCCAGCAGCACCAGTCGCGTGACCTCGGCGTGCCGCGCGGCATAGAGCGCAGCCACATAGCCTCCCATGCTGGAACCCATCAGCGCCACCGGTTCGCCGGCCGCTGCCTCCTGCACTGCCTGAAGCTGGCCGCTAATGGTGAGATGTTCGAAATCGCCGCGCGCCAAGTCGAGCGCCGTCACTTGTGCTCCGGCGGCTTCCAGGCGCTGCCGGAAGAAGCGGGCCTTGTTCGATCCCGGACCGGAGGCGAACCCGTGCAGGTACAGGATGGGTGTCATTGTTTTGCCGGCGCGGACGGCGGCTCCGGCACCTCGGTGAATTTGATGTCCGCGTCCGCGCTGAACATTTTGAACGGCTCGTAGCGGTAAAGGTTTTCCGTCATCACCTGCCCATCCACCGAATGGCGGTGCACCACCGAAGCCGGCGTTAGAAAACCGTGCGACGACATCACGTAATCCACGCTGGCCTGGTCGCGAACTCGGTGGGTGCCGTCCTGCAATTCGGCCCACGCCTCCACACGCAGCGGTAACCCATCGGACTTGCGCATCCAGAGCCGGCCTTCGAGCGACTGCCGCACTGCCCGCCGCCCGTGGAACTCCAGTTCGCCGCCGGCCGTCGAAAGCTGCTTCCACCCAACCACGAGAGCCGTATACGTGCCGACGCGGCCCTCTCCGGCAGGACCGAACTGCAGGTTCTGCCATCCACGCCGCGTGAATTCGAGCAGGATCAAACCGTAGTCTGTAGCGATATCCACCAGGCCGTGTTTGGCGAACTGTTCCAGCATGCGTTTGCGGATCCGGTCGCTCTGCGACTGCATGCCGAGCGACAAGGCACGCCGTGCGCTCTCCTCGGTTTGCACCGGCCGGCCATCCACCGAGATCACCTGGCGAAACTCGTGCAGGTCACGGGAATCCGTTTCCTTCAGCGTGCCCACGCTGTACTCCGAGACGATCTGCCGGACGGTGGAGCGCACCGGCGACGCGTTGGCGGCTGCTCCTGCGCGTGGCCGGAAGCGCGACGGCGGCCAGATGCCGCGCTGTTCCAGGGTCTCGAGGGTCAGCGTCCGGGTGATGTTCTGCGCCATCGCGTCGGCCTCTTCGGCCACCCGCGCCATGCCAGGCGCTGGGCCAACCACGGTCGAAGGCGACTGCGCGGCCAACGCCAGCGGTGCCAGAAATGCGACGAAAGCCAGCCGCATGGCTTTCATTGTAACAAGCGCTGCGGTCGGGCACAGCTTTATAAGTAGTCTGGTTTCAATCACTTACGAGATAGTTTACCTTTTTATCAATATTCCTTGCATCCGGTATTGAAACTTTGATACTCTGACAGAGCCGCCCAATTTGAGGTCTTCCGGTAGCGGACAGCGTTTGCTGTCGCTGGGCGAAGCATGGTATAAATGGAGAGACCTCTGTAAGGAATGGTAACAAAGCTTTCCCGGGCCACCGGGGAAGTGGAATACGGCCTTCCTGTTTGGATCTTTTTGAATTCTCGATTTCTTCGGTGGCGTCCGCCTTGGTGGAGCCATCGATCTCGGTTTCGAGGCCTGCAGCAAGTTCCGGTATTATCGATGCCGGTTCGGGCTGCGCAGATCTTTGACAATCTGGTTGGATGCAGTAAGGAAAACTCGTCAGAGAACTCTGAGTAAATAGCGGAGCGAATTAGGTCGGGCTAGTCCCGGCCATTCTCATTAATTTCAATGAGAGTTTGATCCCGGCTCAGAATCAACGCTGGCGGCGCGCCTAACACATGCAAGTCGAACGAGAAAGCCGGAG